>Ga0307431_1000153_pt1 | contig 54432 bp, 59 predicted proteins | sample SalMarWE160170MG_FD_202155 | JGI IMG/M metagenome (GOLD analysis project Ga0307431, IMG submission 202155) | Salt marsh sediment microbial communities from the Plum Island Ecosystem LTER, Massachusetts, United States - WE1603-170 | ecosystem: Environmental > Aquatic > Marine > Intertidal zone >...
CGTGGGTGAGCACATCGGCGTCACTCCAACCGTCAAGCCCCTTATCAAAGGGTATCTCCACCCCCCCGATAAAGAGCTTCCTCTTCTTGACCAGGGGGTGAGCATCATAGCCCGTGCCGATTCGCAGTTTAGTTTCCATGTTTCTTTAACAGGACCCCGGCTAAAATAAGGTCATCAGGATTGGTTATCTTTATATTATCATAGGCGCCCATATAGAGTTTAACCTTATGGCCCAATTGCTCCACAAGCGAGGCATCGTCAGTCACGTCACCTGCTGCCTTCTGGTAGGCTTTTGAGATTATATCAGTTCGAAACACCTGCGGCGTCTGCACTGCCCATAGATTTTGGCGTGGCGGCGTCTGGAGCACTATCCTGTCCTCCCCGGCCACTTTAACGGTATCGGTGACGGGAACGGCGGCTGCCGCCGCCCCGGTCTCTTGAGCCGCCTCCAGCCCCCGCTCAATCAGCTCTCTGGTTACCAGGGGGCGGGCGCCGTCGTGGATGACCACCCGGTCACATTCATTAAGCTTGCTCAATCCCGCCGCCACCGAATCCTGCCGCCTTTTCCCCCCGGCGCACACCTCTATTGGCTTGGCATATTTATTTTCGGCTATAAGCTCGCGGCACTTTTCTGTATTATCTTTACTCACCACCACTATTATCTGGCTGATTGACTCGCACTCTTCAAAGGCATCCAGCACATAAGATATTACCGTCTTTCCCCCCAGCGGGGCAAAGACCTTATCAATACCGTCCATCCGCCGGCTCTCTCCGGCCGCGGCAATAACTGCGCCCACTCTTGGCTGGTCAGTCATCTTTAGCTTTCTTCTTCCCCACCAGCCCCACCCTTATCGCCTCCCTCAGGGTGCTCACCGGCAAAATCTTTATATTCTTTGGAACTGAAATATTAGCCCCGGCTCTGGGCACCAGGCAGCCTTTAAAACCCAGCCGGGCGGCTTCGGCCACCCTTCGGTCTAATTGGGAGACAGCCCGCAGCTCCCCGCTCAAGCCCACCTCCCCCACCACCGCCAGCTCCGGGTCAACGGCAACATCTTTAGCGCTGGAGGCAATAGCCAGGGCAATGCCCAAATCAGCCGCCGGCTCGCCAACTTTAAGCCCGCCGGTGACATTGGCGATGATATCCTGGTTGCCCAGCTTTAATCCAGCTCTCTTGGTCAGCACGGCGGTAATCAATAATAACCTGCCGAAATCAACCCCGTTGGCGGTGCGCCGGGGCAGCCCGAAAGATGTGGGCGTGGTCAGGGCTTGAATCTCCACCAGCAGTGGACGGCTGCCCTCCAGTGTCGGCACCACCGCCGAGCCGATGGCCTCCCCCCACCTCTGCGATAGAAAGGCTTTAGAGGGGTTATCCACCTCCACCAGCCCCTCCTGCTTCATCTCGAAGACGCCCACCTCGTTGGTGGAGCCGAATCGGTTCTTTACCCCTCGCAGCACCCGGTAGGCGCTGAAGGGCTCCCCCTCCAAGTAGAGCACCACATCAACGATATGCTCCAGGACTCTGGGGCCGGCGATAGCGCCGTCCTTGGTCACGTGCCCGGCGATAAAAACGGGGACGGAGCTGGGCTTAGCCCAGTGCATCAGCCTCAGGGTGCACTCCCGCACCTGGCCGATACTGCCCGCCCCCGAGTCCATCTCCGGGGAGTAAATTGCCTGTATGGAATCGATAACCACCAGCGACGGTGCCAGCTGCTCCAGGTGGCTCAGGATAGCCCCCAGGTCGGTCTCAGAAAGCAGGTAAAGCCTCTCCCCGCTTACCCCCAGCCGCTCCGCCCGCAGCCTTATCTGAGATAGTGTCTCCTCGCCGGAGACATAGGCGACTTTGCCCCCCGCCCCGGCAACTAAAGCCGAAACCTGGAGCAATAGAGTTGACTTGCCGATGCCGGGTTCCCCCCCGATGAGCATCAGGGAGCCGGCAACCACCCCACCCCCCAGCACCCGGTTCACCTCGTTCATGGGCAGGGGGAAGCGGTCGGATTTATCAGCCGCCACCTGGGACAGCTCGCGGGGCGGGTTCTCCAGGGCGGAGACATTAGGCGTTGCCGCCGCGGTCACCCTGGTCTCGACAAAGCTGTTCCACTCCTGGCAGATGGGGCAGCGGCCCAGCCACTTGAGGCTCTCCCGGCCGCAGTTCTGGCAGACAAAGATAGTCCTGGCTGATTTATCTGATTTACCCACGGAATGACTTTACCCGATTTTAGGGGGTATTTCAAGTGAAATTCGTTCTTCCCCACCCCGTTTTATATCTTTGCCCACCCGCCACCCTTAAGGTAAAAGGGCTAAAGCCCTTTCTAACCCACCCCCCAAAAAAAGAAATGTCAGGCTTATGGGATAACAAAATGAAACGGTGGATTTGGGCTATCTTTGCGCTAATACTGCTAATAACATCACTCGGGGGCTGCCAAGAGAATTCCCAAACTCAAGCTGATAATCCGCAAATGACAGCCGTTGAAGTCTGTGAGTATGTGGGTAAAACGCTTACTGAACAAGAGAATGGAGAATATATAGCCACTAGTGCCGTTTATCAAAATGGAGGGGTATGGCGAGTAAGTGTTGAAAGGACATTTTTACCATCAAAACTAGATGTTTCAGAATTTGAATATCTTTTTAATGAGAATACTGCCACAATATATGGCGGTCCTACGAAGTAGTTATCCTTCCTTCGCTACCTACCCGCAAGCTCTAACCCCCACCCTCTAAGAAGAAATTGATAGAAGTATCACTTCTGTAGGGTGGGAGGGTGGGACGAAAAACGCCGGTAAAAAAGAAAGGGGGTCAATACATGACCCCCAAAAAACTCCTGTCAAATAAGTCCGGCTACATGAGCATGCCCAGCAGTATTCCGGCAACTACGGAAGTTGCCACCGCCCCCGCCATATTAGGCCCCATGGCATGCATCAGCAGGAAGTTCCTCGGGTTAGCCTGCTGCCCCATCTTCTGCACCACCCGGGCCGACATCGGGACGGCGGATACGCCGGCGGCGCCTATCATCGGGTTTATCTTTTCCTTCAGGAATAGGTTGACAAGCTGGGCTGCCCACAGACCCCCGGCGGTGCCGAAGGCAAAGGCGACTATCGCCAGCCCGATAATAGCCAGGGTCTGGGTGGTCAGGAATACCGAAGCCGGCATCAACGCCCCCACCGTCAACCCCAGCAGGAAGGTGAGGACATCGATAAATACCCCCCCCGCCGCCTGGGCAAGCCTGTCGGTGACGCCGCTCACCCGCAGCAGGTTGCCGAACATGAACATGCCGATAAGGGGTATCGACTTGGGCACCAGCAGGGCGGCGACCAGAAATATAACTATGGGGAAGAGAATCTCCTCCAGCTTGGAGACATCGCGCAGCTGGGGTTTCATAACTATCGCCCGCTGTTTCTTGGTGGTCAGCGCCTTTATTACCGGAGGCTGGAGAATAGGCACCAGGGCCATGTAAGAATAAGCTACCAGCGTAATGGGGCCCAGCAACCGCGGGGCCAGGGCGGCGGTGAGGAAAACGGTAGGCGGCCCGTCGGAGCCGCCGATTATACCCACGCAGGCCGCCTCGTTTACGGTAAACAGCCCGGAGGTGTAGGCGATAATAAAGACGATGAAAACGCCCAGCTGGGCGGTAGCGCCAAAGAGAAACGATATCGGGCGGGCAATACTGGGCCTGAAATCGGTCATGGCGCCCACCCCCAGGAAGATGAGCAGGGGGATTACCTCGGATTCAATCCCGTAGGTGTAGAGAACATTAAGCAAGCCTATCTCGCCCCGGCCTATAGCCTGTATCAGCCCGCCCAGAGAGGACACCTCGGCGGGGAAGCCGTCGGCGGAATAGACCATCAGGCCGCCGATGGGAAGATTGACCATAAGGATACCGAAGCCTATTGGAATCAGTAAAATGGGCTCCATCTTCCTGGCGATGCCCAGGTAGATAAGAAGCCCGGCGATAAGAAACATTAAAATATTGCCCCAGGTTAACGTCCCGAAGGCGGTTTCGTAGAGGCCAAACACCTATTTATCCTTTGCTGGAGTCTCTTTAGCCTTGGCTCCGGTTTTCTGCACTATTAATCCCACTATCCATGCAACCAGCGACAAAATCACCAGAACGAGGATAGTCACCCCGAAGCCACCACCGGCAACCTTGGCTATTAAACCCCAGTCCATAATCTTAAATATCCCCTAATTCAATAAACCTGTCAATACTCAATAACAGCCACTAAATCACCCGCCTCAACCACCTGCCCCGCCGCAAGCTCTATCTTGGTAACGGTGCCGCCCACCGGAGCCAGTATCGGGTTTTCCATCTTCATTGACTCTAACAGGCAGAGTATATCCCCCTCGCCAACCTTATCCCCCACTTTAACACTAACGCTGGTTATCTTTCCCGTTATCGGGAACTCCACATTCTCCTGTGCCAATTTCCGGTCTCCTTTCTTCTTATCCGCGCCTTTAAGCCTTACCGGCGTAGATTGCTCCCTGTATTAAACCCACCATCTGGACGTACGGAAAGGGCGGCTCTGGTTTAATCTGGTGTGCCCGCCCTTTTAAATGCAACAGTTAACTTGTCAGTCATTTGGATTACGCTTTATCGTCTCCCAGCAATGCTCCCACGGCAGCCATGCCCGGGAAAGGCGCTTCATCCGTTTTGAGCACAATTTCACTATCGGCAACGTCAACCAGAGCCTTGGAAACATAGCTATTCATTTTTATACTGACCAGAAGGTCACCGTTTTCCTGGATTATCTTTTCTATATCCGCTTTCAGGTCCTCACCGCTGTAAACGGTGAGCAGGTTGCCGGTAGTCTCCCAGCTGGAGACACCCTTCAATGCCCGGACAGCGTCCAGGACAGCCGGAGGAATCTCGGTCAGCTCCGCCTCGATCTCAAAAACCCGGTCAAAGACCTTGAATTCGCTGCGGAGCACCGATTCGGAAAGCTTATCCTCAATCATGTCCTGAATTACCCGGCGCAAGGGCCTGGCACCGAAGACCTCATCATAGCCCTTCTCCCCCAGGAAATCTTTGGCGGCATCGGTTACCTCCAGCTTTATCTCCTTCTCCGCCAGCTGCCGGGAAACCTGGGACAGCATCAGTTCAACTATATTGCGGATATTATCCTTGGTCAGGGAATGGAAGACCACCACCCCGTCGATGCGGTTCAGGAACTCGGGGCGGAAGGTCTTCTTCAGCTCATCAAGCAGCTTCTCCTTCATCTTGTCGTAGTCCATCTGCTGGGTCTTGGTTTCATCAGTGCGCGAGGCAAAACCGATAGTGCCGCTCTTCTTGATGAGCTTGGCACCGATGTTGCTGGTCATAATGATAATGCTGTTGCGGAAGTCAACCCGCCGGCCCTTGGCATCGGTCAGGTGACCGTCGTCAAATATCTGCAAGAGGATATTAAAGACATCCTCGTGAGCCTTCTCAATCTCATCGAGGAGTATGGCGCAATACGACTTGCGCCTCACCGCCTCGGTAAGCTGCCCGCCCTCGTCATAGCCAACATACCCCGGAGGCGCCCCGACCAGCCGGGCCACGGTATGCCTCTCCATAAACTCGGACATATCCAGCCTTATCAGGGTATCCTCGCTGCCGAACATGAACTCAGCCAGGGCTCTAACCAGCTCCGTCTTACCCACGCCGGTGGGACCGAGGAAGATAAAATTACCTATGGGGTGCCTCGGGTCCTTTATGCCGGCTCGGGCTCGCCTCACTGCCCGGGAGATGGTGTTAATGGCCTCATCCTGGCCAACGATGCGCTTATGCAGAACTTCTTCCATCTGAAGCAGGCGGCTGGTCTCGTCAGAAGCCAGCTGCACCACCGGGATGCCGGTCCACATACTGACCACCTCGGCGATATCCTCGGCGGTTACCACCGGCTTCTCCTGCTCCTGCTCCGTCTGCCAGTCATCCTCCATCTGCTTTATCTTCTCTTCCATCTGGAGTTCGCGCTGGCGCAGCTCGGCGGCGTACTCGTACTGCTGAGAGGTCAGGGCCGCCTCCTTATCCTTCTGCACGCTCTCCTGGGCGCGCCTGGCTTCCTTCAGGGTAACCGGTATCGTCCGGCGCCTAATCCTGACCCGGGAAGACGCCTCGTCAATCAGGTCAATAGCCTTATCGGGCATAAAGCGGTCGGGGATATATCTGGAAGAAAGTGTGGCCGCGGCGCTCAGCGCCTCGTCACTTATGGTCAGCTGGTGATGCTCCTCGTAGCGCTCCTTAACCCCTTTCAGAATATCCAGCGTCTCGTCTACGGAAGGCTCCTCCACCAGAACGGGCTGGAAGCGCCGCTCCAGGGCGGCATCACGCTCCACATACTTGCGGTAATCATCAAGAGTGGTAGCGCCGATGCACTGCAGCTCACCTCTGGCCAGGGATGGCTTGAGGATATTAGCCGCATCCACCGCCCCCTCCGCCGCCCCGGCGCCCACCATGGTATGAAATTCATCTATAAACAGCACGCAGTTAGCGGCGGCTTTTATCTCGTCGACGACCTTCTTTAAGCGTTCTTCGAACTCACCGCGGTACTTGGTGCCGGCCACCACCGACCCCATATCCAGGGTAACAATCCGCTTCCCCTCCAGCGTCTCCGGCACATCACCGGCGATGATACGGTGGGCAAGCCCCTCAACGATGGCTGTCTTACCAACCCCCGGCTCCCCAATCAGCGCCGGGTTATTCTTGTTGCGGCGGCTCAAAATCTGGATTACCCGCTCGATTTCCTTCTGCCGGCCGATAACCGGGTCGAGCTTACCGGCGGTAGCCGCCGCCGTTAAATCAATGCCCAGCTGGTCTAAAGCGGGGGTGCGGCTGGTAGAACGGGTCGTCCTGGCTCGGGCAGCCCCCTCCCCCAGCACCCGCGAAGTCTCGGCGCGCGCCCGCTCCAGGGTAATGCCAAAGCTGTCCAGAACGTCGGAGGCGACACCGCCACCCTCACGCAAAAGCCCCAGAAGCAGATGCTCGGTCCCGATGTAATTATGTCCCAGGTGGCGGGCCTCGTCGATAGCCAGCTCGATGACCCGCTTTGCCCGGGGGGTCAGACCGATTTCACCCGTGCTCGGCTTATCGCCGCGCCCGATGATAAACTCCACCGCCGAACGCGCCTTGTTCAGGCCCACGCCCAGGTTAGCCAGAACCTTAGCCCCTACCCCCTCATCCTCCCGCAGCAGACCGAGCAGGATATGCTCGGTGCCGATATAGGTATGGTTAAAATGCTGCGCCTCTTCCTGGGCTAAAGTAAGAACCCTCCGCGCTCTCTCCGAAAACTTCTCAAATCGGCTCGGCATACTCATGTACCTGACTTAATTATAAATCAAGCCCAATCAAAGGTCAAAGCCTTCTGGCGGTGGCATATTTTCCACAAAGGGTTGCCCCCCCAGTATCGTCTGCGCTAAGGCGTTTCACTTCCGTGTTCGGAATGGGAACGGGTGGTACCACCCCGCTCTAACCACCAGAAGGCAAAGATAATTCTAGCATACTTTTCAAAACAAAACAAAGGGGTTAAAGTGGTATTTTGGTACCGTATGGGAAAAAGAGGGAGGTCTTTATCTACCTCACCCCCTTTATCCCCCTCTCCTATCAAGGAGAGGGGGAAGAAATAAAAAGAGGGGCTATCGCCCCTCTTTGACACTAGGCTACGAAAGCCAGTGGTGATATAATATCTAAAAATAGGATGAACCCATGAGCATAACTCAATCGGCTCCAACGATATACGTAGATAGTAGTTTATATAGAACCAAGTTAAATATTGGCTATCAAAGAATATGTGATTGTAAGTCAAGCCATATTAACTGCATGCAAGCCAAGGATTGGCTAAAGAGCCAGCTTGGCGTGTGGCAATTCAATTACGAGGCAAGGGACATACGGAAAAAAGATGTTCATCCGGCAACGTTCCCCATTTCTTTGGCGAAAAAAGTCATAGAGTTGTTCACTCATGAAGGGGAGTTAGTATTAGACCCGTTTGTCGGAAGTGGCACAACATTAGTGGCAGCTAGAGACCTTAACCGAAATGCCGTTGGTTTTGACCTCAAAAAAGAGTATATAGGTTTGTGTGAACAGCGTTTAGCTCAAAATAACCTTCTTAGTGAGACTAAACAAGTAGCTATTAACGATGATGCTAGGTTTATACCTGAATACTTAGGAAAAGAAACAGTTGGTTTGGTATTCACTTCCCCACCCTACGCTAATTTGTTAAACAGAGAAAGAAAGAACAAGTCGAGACGATTTAGAAAAAATGACCAATTGGGTAAGGTCGAACAATACTCGCAAGATTCCAGAGACCTGGGGATAATGACGCTCGATGAGTATACAAATTCTATGGGTGATATATTTGAGGCGCTTCTTCCTTTGCTACGCCCGAAGGCGCATTGCGTTATCAATGTGCCGGATATGTGGTGGGAAAACAAACGTGTAACGATACACGTTTCTTTGATTGAGGAGTTAAGGAAGCGTGATTATGAGTTAAGAAATATAATAATCTGGGATAGAACAAATTTAGTAAACAAAATAGGTATTTTCGGTTGGCCGAGCAATTATATCACTATGGGTGTAACTTTCGAATATCTCCTTGATTTTTGGAAAAAGCCGGAACAGTAATGAAGATTTACAATAAAAAGGGACTAATTAAAGAGATAAAATCTATTGCTGCCCGGGGCTGGCATAAAAGCGTTAAGAAAACGAAAGATACTCGTAATGACGGTGCGGTAGGCAATACGTTGGAAACGTTACTTGGGATAAAGGAGAATAATCTACCCCTTCCCAATGCGAGCGAATGGGAGTTGAAGGGGCAGAGGTCACATACAAGCTCTCTGGTTACATTAAAGCATGTAGAGCCCTCTCCTACTGCATTGGGAATAGTCTCAAGAATTCTGCTCCCTTATTACGGATGGAAGCATAAGCAGGCCGGAATAAGGTATCCAGCGACAGAGATGAGTTTCAGGTCAACCACAAGTGCGAAGGAGTTTACAAAAAGAGGGTTCAGGATATTAGTTGATAGAAATCAGGCTAAAGTCAGATTCATATTTGATTCTAGCAAGGTTAATACCCGTGAACCAGAAATAAAATCATGGTTAGATTCAGTAGGTCAGCGTGTTGGTCTAGGGCCTTTTGAGCCTGAACCTTATTGGGGATTTGAGGATTTGAAATATGCTATTGGTGAGAAGATGAAGAACTGCTTCTATGTTGTTGCTGATAGTAAGATGCTGGATGGTAGGGAGCACTTTTTTTATAAAGAACTATACCTGCTTTACGGATTTTCCTTTGATAGTTTCTTGAAGTGTGTAGAGGATGGCACGATTTTAATTGATTTTGATGCTAGGACAGGCCATAATCACGGGACTAAATTCCGCATAAAACAAGGCTGTTGGAGCAGCTTATATTCAGAAGTTGAGAAAATAATATGAATAGAGCTTTAACTCAATAGCCCTCCCCTCAACACAACCCCCCAAAACAAATAAAAAGAGGCGTCCTTTTACAGACGCCTCCCCTAAATCTTTACTAGTATCAACTCTGAAGCAGGTCAAGCCCTCGACCATTAGTACGGTTAAGCTAAAAACATTACTGCTCTTACACTCACCGCCTATCAAACAGGTAGTCTACCTGCGGTCTTACTCCTTTACCCGAAAGTAAAGGATGGGAGATATAATCTTGGGGCGGGCTTCGCACTTAGATGCTTTCAGCGCTTATCCCAACCAGACTTAGCTACCCAGCAATGCCCCTGGCGGAACAACTGGCACACCATAGGTCTGTCCCTCTCAATCCTCTCGTACTAGAGAGAGCCCCCCTCAAATCTCCGGACGCCCACGACGGATAGAGACCGACCTGTCTCACGACGGTCTGAACCCAGCTCGCGTACCGCTTTAACCGGCGAACAGCCGGACCCTTGGGACCTGCTTCAGCCCCAGGATGCGATGAGCCGACATCGAGGTGCCAAACCTTGCCGTCGATGTGAACTCTTGGGCAAGATAAGCCTGTTATCCCCGGGGTAGCTTTTATCCGTTAAGCCACGGCCCTTCCACTCGGAACCGTGGGATCACTTTGCCCGACTTTCGTCTCTGCTCGACTTGTAGGTCTCACAGTCAAGCCCCCTTATGCCAATGCACTCTATGGGTGATTTCCATCCACCCTGAGGGGACCTTTGGGCGCCTCCGTTACCTTTTAGGAGGCGACCGCCCCAGTCAAACTACCCGCCAGACACTGTCCCCCAGCTTGATCTGGGGTTAGAGGCTAAACTCACCAAGAGTGGTATTTCAACGTTGGCTCCACCGAGGCTAGCGCCCCGGCTTCAAAGCCTCCCACCTATCCTACACATGATAAGCCCAGACCCAGTGCCAAGTTGTAGTAAAGCTCCACGGGGTCTTTTTGTCCAGTCGCGGGTAACCCGCATCTTCACGGGTATTTCAATTTCGCCGAGTCCCTCGTTGAGACAGCGCCCAGGTCGTTACACCTTTCGTGCAGGTCGGAACTTACCCGACAAGGGATTTCGCTACCTTAGGACCGTTATAGTTACGGCCGCCGTTCACTGGGGCTTCAGTTCGCTGCTTCGGATTACTCCTAACACCTCTCCTTAACCTTCCAGCACTGGGCAGGTATCAGCCCCTATACTTCAGCTTTCGCTTTTGCAGAGACCTATGTTTTTGTTAAACAGTCGCCCGGGCCAATTTTGTGTCACCCTTTGTTCAAGGGCACCCCTTCTCCCTAAGTTACGGGGTTAGATTGCCGAGTTCCTTAACGAGGGTTCTCTCGATCACCTTGGGACTATTATCCCTTCCTACCAGAGTCGGTTTGCGGTACGGGCGCTCCTGCTTCAAAGGCAACGAGGCTTTTCTTGACGGCATGGGACTCAAGCCAAATCGCCTTGGGTCTCCCCTTAACTTTACCCCACCCTCAGCTAAAATCCGGGGTGGATTTGCCTGCCCCGGCATCACCTACAGTGAGGAACGCACCATGTCCATTAGGCACGCTTGGCTTACCCTACCGTGTCCCCCCTTTACCTCCACAGGGGCGGTACGGGAATATTGACCCGTTGTCCATCGCCTACGCCTTTCGGCCTCGGCTTAGGCCCGACTAACCCTACGCGGATTAACCTTCCGTAGGAAACCTCAGGTTTTCGGTGGATGTGTTTCTCACACACCTTACGCTACTCATGCCGGCATTCTCACTTCCCTGCGCTCCACCATTACTCACATAACAGCTTCACTGCCCAGGGAACGCTCCCCTACCATTCCAGCAAGCTGGAATCCATAGCTTCGGTGGCGAACTTAAGCCCCGTTGAATTGTCGGCGCAGCACCACTCAACCAGTGAGCTGTTACGCATTCTTTAAAGGGTGGCTGCTTCTAAGCCAACCTCCTGGATGTCTGTGCAATCCTACTTCCTTTACCACTTAGCTCGCTCTTAGGGACCTTAGCTGATGGTCTGGGCTGTTTCCCTCTCGACTACGGAGCTTATCCCCCGCAGTCTCACTCCCAGGCTTTAGGTTAATGGCATTCGTGGTTTGGTTGGAGTTGGTAAGATACTTTCCCCCTAGTCCATCCAGAGCCCTACCTCCATTAACTAAACCTGAGGCTGCACCTCAATGCATTTCGGGGAGAACCAGCTATCACCGAGTTCGATTGGCATTTCACCTCTACCCACAGCTCATCTGACAGTTTTGCATCACTGACCAGTTCGGGCCTCCACTCCGATTTTATCGAAGCTTCACCCTGGCCATGGGTAGCTCACTCGGCTTCGGGTCTAATCCATGCGACTTAAATCGCCCTATTAAGACTCGCTTTCGCTACGGCTACGTAACGCAAGTTACTTAACCTGCCACATAGATTAACTCACCGGCTCATTCTTCAATAGGCACGCCATCAGGGGATTACTCCCCCTCTGACTGCTTGTTAGCACACGGTTTCAGATTCTATTTCACTCCCCTCCCGGGGGTCTTTTCACCTTTCCCTCACGGTACTTGTTCACTATCGGTCATCAAGGGTATTTAGCCTTGCCCTGTGGTCAGGGCAGATTCCCACAAGATTCCTCGTGTCCCGTGGTACTCAAGAACAGACAAGGAGCCTCCCCCTTTCGCTTACGGGACTCTCACCCTCTGCGGTAGCTCTTTCCAGAGACCTTCAACTAGGGTTCGGTTTGTAACTCCCAGACCTATGTCAGGTTCGGTCATGTCTGCCTTACAACCCCCGGTAAACACAGGCCCTAACGCCGTTAGGTTTACCAGGTTTAGGCTCTTCCCCTTTCGTTCGCCACTACTCAGGGAATAACTATCCTTTCCTCGGGGTACTGAGATGTTTCACTTCCCCCGCTTACCTCCACCCAGCCTATGTGTTCAGCTGGGGGTGCTCAGGTTTTACCTGAGCGGGTTGCCCCATTCGGGAATCCCCGGCTAGGCTTGCTCGACAGCTCACCGAGGCTTTTCGCAGCCTTGCCACGCCCTTCATCGGCCCTTGATGCCAAGGCATCCACCATGTGCCTCTTCCCGCTTGACCTGCTTCAGATTTGATACTAGTCCACGGATATTCAGTTGTTAATGTGCATAGACATAATAAGGCGGCTTGGTGATTTACCACCAAGCCGCGCTTGGCTCTACATCACCAATCGTTCTAATTATGTCTCCACTATACTCATAGGCAGTGAAATGTTATCATACCGTTTTTACTTTGTCAAGCGTACTTTAGCCCTATTTTAGCCCTATTTTATCCATCGTCAGCACACTTGTTGACAGCCGCAAAGAGCTGTGGTAATATTACAACACATTGTCGCTAGGTAATCCGGCTTACAGCCGCTAGATTGGGCTTTAAGTTCAATCTTCGGCTTCAATGGATGAGTTACGGCTCATCCATTATAATTGTGCGGCAAGGAGTAAAGAGAGTGCCAACAGTAAATCAGTTGGTCCGCAAAGGACGCAAACGGCTGGTCAAAAAGACCAAAGCTCCGGCTTTGCGCCTGAGTTACAATGCGCTCAAAAACAGGATGGCGCAGGGGAAAGGCTCTCCCCAGAAGAGGGGGGTCTGTGTTCAGGTAAAGACCACCACCCCCAAAAAGCCCAACTCAGCACTGCGCAAAATAGCCAGGGTGCGGCTGACCAATCAAATAGAGGTAACCGCTTACATCCCCGGCGAGGGGCATGAGCTTCAAGAGCACTCGGTGGTCTTAATCAGAGGCGGGCGGGTCAAGGACCTCCCCGGCGTTCGCTATCACATCATCCGCGGTGCCCTCGATGCCAGCGGCGTAGCCAACCGGCGTCAAAGCCGCAGTAAATACGGAAGCAAGAAGGTAGCCCACGCGGCAGTCCCGACTGCCGCTCCTGCTGAAGCTACCGAAGCACAGGAGACATAAATGCCAAGGCGGGCTCGAGCTACCAAAAGAACAATTTTCCCCGATGCCAAATATAGCAATGAAACCGTAGCCCGGTTAATCAACAAGGTGATGATGATGGGCAAGAAGAGCACGGCGGAGAAGATAGTATACGGCGCCATTGATATTATGGGGCAGGGGGGATCCAAAGAGCCGGTCAATGTTTTAGAGCAAGCGATAAAAAATGCCACTCCCCAGCTTGAGGTCAAACCGCGGCGGGTGGGTGGTGCCACCTACCAGGTACCCATAGAGGTCCGCCCTGACCGCGGGCTATCTCTGGCGCTACGCTGGCTGGTAGCATCAGCCCGAGCCAGAGGTGGCAAATCCATGGCGGAAAAGCTGGCTGCTGAGCTCAGCGATGCCGCCCATGGGCAAGGAGTAACCATAAAGAAGCGTGAGGACACCCACAAGATGGCCGAGGCTAATCGAGCCTTCGCCCACTACCGATGGTGAGGAGAGGACTGTGCCCAGGAATTTCCCTTTAGAACGAATACGTAATATTGCCATTATCGCCCATATAGATGCCGGTAAAACCACCGTCACCGAAAGGATACTCTATCATACCGGCCGCACCTACAAGATAGGCGAGGTAGACGAAGGCACGGCCGTGATGGACTGGATGGAGGAGGAGAGACGCCGGGGCATTACTATTACCGCGGCGGCCACTACCTGCTACTGGCAGGAACACCGCATAAATATCATTGACACGCCGGGGCACGTGGACTTCACCGCCGAGGTAGAGCGCAGCCTCAGAGTGCTCGACGGCGGAGTGGTCGTTTTCGATGCCGTAGCCGGGGTAGAAGCTCAGTCCGAAACGGTATGGCGGCAGGCGGATAGATACGGCGTGCCCCGCATCTGCTTCATTAATAAGATGGACCGGGTGGGTGCCAACTTCAACCGGACAATATCCATGATTGAAGAGCGCCTCCGCGCCAAGCCCCTCCCCATACAACTCCCCCTGGGCAGTGAAAGCAACTTCCAGGGCATTATTGACCTGATAGAAAACAAGGCCTGGAGCTTTGATGGTGACCCCACTACCCCACCGATAGAGGTAGCCATCCCCGAATCGGAACAGGCAAAATGCACTCAGGCTCGCCAGGCGCTGATTGAAAAACTGGCTGAAGCTGATGACCAGATTCTGGCGGCTTACCTCGAGGGCACCACCATCAGCCCGTCAGATTTAAGACAAGCCTTAAGACGGGTGACGATAGCAGCCAAAGGAGTACCCATTCTGTGCGGCAGCGCCCTCAAGACCAAAGCCATCCGCCCCCTGCTGGGCGCCATTATAAACTATCTCCCCTCGCCGGCGGATATGCCGCCGGTAAGGGCAACCGATATCAGGGTCGGCGGCGAGGTAACTCGCCCCGCCCGCGACGACGCCCCCTTCTCAGCGCTGGCTTTTAAGGTGGTTTCCGACCCCTTTGTCGGCCGTCTGGTCTACTTCAGGGTCTATTCCGGCACGGTAAAAGTAGGAGCCCAGGTATACAACGCCACCCGGGGCAAGAGGGAGCGCATCGGGCGCCTGCTGCTAATGCACGCCAACCGCCGGGAGGAGATGACAGAGGTCGGCGCCGGCGCCATCGTGGCTACTCTCGGCCTTAAAAACACCTTCACCGGCGATACCCTGTGCCACTACTCCCAGCCGGTGCTCCTGGAAGCCATCCGCTTCCCCGAACCGGTGCTCTCGGTAGCCATTGAGCCTAAAACCAGAGCCGACCAGGACAAACTGGGCGGAACCCTGACCAAGCTAACCGAGGAAGACCCCACCTTCAAGGTAAACTACGACCAGGAATCGGGGCAGACGGTTATCTCAGGCATGGGCGAACTTCACCTGGAGTACCTGGTGGGCAGACTGCTCAGCGAGTTCGGCGTCAAAGCCAATGTAAGCCGGCCCAAGGTAGCCTACAAGGAAACCATTACCCTGCCCGTAGAGACGGAGGGCAAATTTATCCGCCAGAGCGGCGGGCGGGGGCAGTACGGCCACGTCGCCATCCGGCTGGAGCCGATGGAGCGCGGCGGCGGCTTTCAGTTTGTTAACCAGGTTAAAGGCGGGGCAATCCCCAAACAGTATATTCTGGCGGCGGAGATGGGCATTAAAGAAGCCATGGAAAGCGGGGTGGTCAGCGGCTATCCCGTAGTCGATATCAAAGCCACCATTTATGATGGCAGCTATCACGAAGTTGACTCTTCTGACATCGCCTTCAAGATGGCCGGCTCGAAAGCGCTGCGTGACGGCGTCACCCGGGCCAAGCCCACCCTACTTGAGCCGGTTATGAAAATAGAGGTAGTTGCACCGGATGAGTTCCTTGGTGATATAATGGGTGACCTCAACTCCCGGCGGGGACATATTGAGTCTATAGAGACACGGGAGGGGATGGCGGTTGTTCACGCCCTGGTGCCCTTATCCGAGACCTTCGGCTATGCCACCAGCCTCCGGTCAATGACTCAGGGCAGGGCGGCCCACTCTCTGGAGTTCTATCAATATGAGGAACTGCCGGCCGAGCTGGCTGACCAGATAACCGGCAAGGCCGCCGTCGGATAGAAGAGGGTAATATATGCCTAAACAGAAGATAAGAATCAAGCTAAAGGGTTACGACCACAAGTTGCTCGACCTGTCGGCGGAGCAGATTGTAGCCGCCGTGGAGCGGACCGGGGCCGTGGTGGTGGGACCGGTGCCACTGCCCACCCACATCAAGCGGTTCAGCGTTATCCGTTCCCCCTTTATTGATAAAGACTCCCAGGAGCAGTTCGAGATCCGGACTCACAAGCGTCTCATCGATATCGTCGAGATGACATCCAAGACCATAGACGCCCTGAGCAGCCTCAATCTACCAGCCGGAGTGGAAATAGATATCAAGCTATAGGAATAAATCATGGTTCAAGGTATTATTGGCAAAAAGCTAGGCATGGGTCAGATATTCGGCGACGATGGCAAGGTAGAAGCCTTAACCGCCATCGAGGCCGGCCCCTGCGTGGTGACCCAGGTCAAGACCACGGACAAAGAGGGCTATAATTCTGCCCAACTCGGCTTTGGCCAAAGCAAACGGCTCAACTCCCCCCAGAAGGGGCATCTCAAAAAGCTGGGGCAGTTCCGTCATCTCCAGGAATTCCGGCTGGCCGATACCCAAAAAATCAAAGTGGGTGACAAGATTAATGTCAGCCTTTTTAAAGAAGGTGACCTGGTTAATATTACCGGTGTCTCCAAGGGCAAGGGCTTTGCCGGAGTGGTCAAGCGCCATCACTTTGCCGGCGGCCCCAAGACCCACGGGCAATCCGACCGCCACCGCGCCCCCGGCTCCATCGGGTCAACTACCAGTCCGGGCCGGGTGCTAAAAGGGATGCGTATGGCCGGTCACATGGGCAACAAGCAGGCAACAGTACGCCACCTGCAGGTATACAAAACCGACCCGGAACGCAATTTGTTATTAATCCGGGGAGCCGTTCCCGGGGCTAAAAACGGGCTACTGCTGATAAAGAAAGCGGGAGGGGAATAGAGTGGAGGTACCAGTTTATAGCCCCAGCGGCGAGGTAGTAAAAAACATTGAGATAAGTGACGGCGTTTTTGCCATACCCTTTAACGAGGCAGTGGTACACCAGGCAGTGGTCAGGCAGCAAGCCAACGCCCGCCAGGGAACCGCCAGCACCAAGACCCGCGCCGAGGTTGCCGGCAGTGGTCGCAAGCTGTTCCGTCAGAAGCACACCGGAATGGCGCGGGCCGGCAACAAAAAGTCATCACTGCGCCGGGGAGGCGGCATTACTTTCGGCCCCAAGCCCCGGAGCTACCGGCAGGACATGCCTAAAAAGATGCGCCAGCTGGCGCTGAGATGCGCCTTATCAGCCAAGACCAAGGACGAGGAGCTCAAGGTCCTGGAGGAGCTTAAATTAGACCAGCCCAAGACCAAACAGATGGCCGGAATTTTAGCGGCGCTGGGGATAGACTCCACCGCCCTTATCGTGACCGATAAGCCGGAGGAAAATATTATCAAGTCATCCCGCAACCTGGCCGGGATTAAGACCATACCGGCCAATATACTTAACGTGGTTGACATTCTATCCTATAAAATGTTACTTATGACCGAGCCGGCGGTACGCAAGGCAGAGCAGTTGTGGGGCCCCCAGAAATCGGAGATTTCTGGGGTAAAGTTGGGGGGAGGAGGCGGCAATGCATCTATATAAGGTATTGCAGCGCCCGCTGGTAACCGAAAAGAACTCGATCCTTCAGGCCCAGGGCAAATACGCCTTCGAGGTAGCCCAGGAGGCTAATAAGGTGCAGATTAAACAGGCGGTAGAAACAGCCTTTAAGGTCACCGTCACCGGCGTCAACGTGATGACGGTGCCCGGCAAGAAAAAACGGATGCGGGGCCGGGAGGTAATGAGCCCGTCGTGGAAAAAGGCTCTGGTCACCTTAAAGCCCGGCGACAAGATAGAACTCTTTGAGGGGGTATAAGTGCCACTAAAGCAATATCGTCCAACTTCACCCGGCCGGCGGAGCATGACCAGCTCCAGCTTTGAGGAAATAACTAAAAGCAATCCGGAGAAATCGCTGCTGCTACCCCTCAAGAAGAAGGGCGGGCGCAGCAATCAGGGCAAAATTACCGTCCGCCACCGCGGTGGCGGCGCCAAGCGCCGGCTGCGCATAATCGATTTCAAGCGCGATAAGCTCGGCATACCGGGCAGGGTAGCCGCTATCGAATACGACCCCAACCGCTCCGCCCGCATCGCCCTTATATATTATGCCGATGGGGAAAAACGCTATATCCTGGCCCCATCAGAACTCAAAGTAGACGATATCATAAAATCAGGCGAGGGCGCCGAGTTAAAACCGGGCAACGCCCTGCCTTTAAAGTCAATCCCAACCGGCACGATGATACACAATATTGAAATGCAGCCGGGTAAAGGGGGGCAGCTGGTACGCAGTGCCGGCGCCGCCGCCCAGCTAATGGCTAAAGAAGGCGAATACGCCTTGATTAGAATGCCCTCCAGTGAGGTGCGGCGTGTCCGCAGCAACTGTCTGGCCACCATCGGGCAGGTGGGCAATCTTGACCACCGCAGTATCACCCTGGGCAAAGCCGGACGCAAACGGTGGATGGGCTGGCGCCCCACGGTGAGAGGCTCAGCGATGAACCCCAACGACCACCCCCACGGTGGTGGGGAAGGCAGAGCCCCGATAGGCTTACCCGGCCCCAAGACACCCTGGGGTAAACCGGCTCTAGGCTACCGGACACGCAAGCCCAAGCCGGCCGATAAGATGATTGTCAGACGTAGGGGGAAGTGACCAAATGTCAAGGTCAACTAAAAAAGGCCCAGCCGTTGATGCCAAACTGATGAAAAAGGTCGAGGCACTGAGCCGTGCCGATGAAAAGACGATAATAAAGACCTGGGCCCGGTGGTCCACCATCACGCCCAAGATGGTCGGTTTTACCATCGGCGTCCATGACGGGCGCAGGCACGTGCCCATCTATATCACGGAAAACATGGTGGGACACAAGCTGGGCGAGTTCGCTGCGACCCGAACCTTCAGGGGACACGCAGGCAGGGGAGAGAAATCTGCCCCGAGGAAAAGTAGGCCATAAATGGAAGTAAAGGCAATAGCTAAAGACACCGGTATCTCACCACGCAAGGTGCGCCTGCTGGTGGACATGGTGCGGGGCAAGAGGGTGGATGAGGCATTATCCCTGCTCAAATTTACCACCACCCCCACCGCCAAGGTGGTGGCCAAGGTGGTGAAATCAGCGGCGGCCAATGCCGAAAACAACTTCCAGATGGACCCCGCCGATTTAAAGATTGTAGGCATCTTTGCCGATGAGGCCAGAACCACGAAAAGGTTTCGCCCCCGGGCCCGGGGACGGGCCGCCCCTATTCTCAAGCGTTCCAGCCATATAACGGTTATCGTTGCCGAGGAGGAGAGTATTGGGGCATAAAGTACATCCTTTAGGCTTTAGAATCGGCGTAATACGCGACTGGCAGGCCAAGTGGTACGCCGAAAAGGACTATGTCGAATTCTTGCAGGAAGATATGAAGCTCCGCCAGGCCATCCAGTCCCAGTATACCGACGCCGGCATCTCTCTGGTAGAGATTGAGCGCCAGGCGAACAAGGTATCGGTAACCATCCATACCGCCCGCCCCGGCGTGGTCATCGGGCGGGGTGGACAAAGGGTTGACGAGATGAGGCTCCAACTGGAGAACCTCATTGGCAAGCGGATTCAGCTCAACATCCTGGAGGTGCAACAGCCGGAACTCGATGCCTACCTGGTAGGCAGGGCCATAGCGGAACAGATTGAACACCGTGTTGCCTTCCGCCGAGCCATGAAGCAGGCATTATTCCGCACCATGCAGGCGGGGGCTAAAGGGATAAGAATCAGCTGTGCTGGCAGACTGGGCGGTGTCGAGATAGCCCGCCGCGAGGTTACCCACCAGGGTCAGGTGCCCCTGCACACCCTGAGGGCTGATATCGATTACGGCTTTACCGAAGCGCACACCACCCTGGGCCGCATTGGCATCAAGGTCTGGATTTATCGGGGCGATATTCTCCCCGAACCCAGCCTGCTGGGGATTGAGGAAGCCCCAGCCGAAGGGGAAGAGGCCGAAGCGGTAGAAACCAAACCCTCCACCCCACCAAAAAAGGAAGCCAAACCGAAAGCAGAAAAACCGGCTGAGGCAGTAGCCCCAACAGCCGAAGCCAAGGCCGAGAAAAAGACCAAAGAAAAGGCAGAGGTAACCGAAGCCAAGGCCGAGAAAAAGACCAAAGAAAAGGCAGAAGCAACCGAAGCCAAGCCTGAGCCCAAAGAAAAACCCGAAATAAAGAAAGAGATAACCAAGGCCAAAGCGGAGGCAAAAACCGCCAAGCCCAAGACAAAGAAAACCACCGCCAAAGCAAAACCGGCGGTAACCAAGGATAAAGAGGAGACAGATGCTACAGCCCAAGCGGGTGAAGTACCGCAAGAGCCATAAAGGCCACCGCCGGGGCAAAGCCCAGGCGGGCAACAGCATTGAATTCGGCGAATACGGCCTGCAGGCGCTGGAATCGGCCTGGCTTACCAGCCGGCAGATTGAAGCAGCACGCCGTGCCATCACCCGTTACATCCGCCGCGGCGGCAACGTCTGGATTCGCATCTTCCCCGATAAACCGGTGACCAAGAAAGCGGCGGAAACCCGCCAGGGCGGCGGTAAGGGTGCCCCCGACCACTGGGTAGCAGTGGTCAGACCGGGCCATATTTTATTTGAGATGGGAGGCGTCAGTGAGGCGGTAGCTAAAGGGGCAATGCGCCTGGCCTCACACAAACTTCCCATAAACAGCCAATTTGTGGTCAGAGAAACGGGCGTGTCTGGCGGCGCCGGAACCAAGGAGGCAGCTTAGGGTGAAGGTTGAAGAGGTTAGAGCTTCAAGCGATAAAGAGCTGGATAAGCATCTGGAGGAAGCCCTCCAGGAGCTGTTTAACCTTCGCTTCCGCCTGGCGACCAAACAGCTGGTCAATCACCGCGAGATTCCGCGGGTGAAAAAGAGGATAGCCCAAATCAAGACAATAATGAGAGAAAGAGAGCTCACCAAAGGTTAACTGTCTATGGAAAGCAAGCGTAAATTCAGACTCGGCCAGGTAGTCAGCGACAAAATGGATAAAACAGTGGTGGTGGCGGTAGAAACGCCCAAGCGCCACCCGTTATATAAGAAGACCATAAAGAGAGTGGTCAAATATAAAGCTCACGACGAAAAAAATAAGTGCCGGGCTGGAGACAAGGTAATAATCGTGGAAACCCGGCCCCTTTCCCGGGAGAAGCGTTGGCGAGTGGCTGAGATAGTAGCCAGGGCTGAAGTAGTGGAAATTTCGCCCGAGGAAATAACCCGGGAAGACCTGGCTAAAGTTATGCCGGAGAAAAAGCCCAAGGAAAAACCTGAGGTCAAAGCTGAGGAAGAAACCAAGGCAGAAGAAGCCGAGGTAAAACCGGAGAAAAAAGCTAAAGAAGAAAAGGTAACCGGGCTAAAGCCCGAAGAAAAACCTAAAGAGGTAAAAAAAGCCGAACCCAAAGCCGAGAAGAAAGCTAAAGAAGAGAAAAAGAAAGCCGAGCCCAAGGCTGAAAAAAAGGCTAAAGAAGAGGCAGAGGACTAGCTGGAAGATGATTCAATCCTATACCAGACTCAAAGCAGCCGATAATACCGGCGCCCGGGAAATAATGTGCATCACTGTTTTAGGCGGCACCCGCAAGAGATACGCCCGCGTCGGCGATGTTATCGTGGCTTCGGTAAAAAAGGCTATTCCCCGGGGGGCGGTCAAGGAGGGAGATGTAGTCAGGGCGGTCATCATTCGCTCGGCCCAACCCTACCGGCGCCCCGATGGTTCCTATATCAGGTTTGACGAAAACGCGGCGGTGATTTTAACCGATAAGAATAATCCCAAGGGAACCAGAATATTCGGACCGGTAGCCAGGGAGCTGAGGGACAAGAATTTCGCCAAGATTATCTCGCTGGCGCCCGAGGTGGTATAAGACAGGATGAATATCAGGAAGGACGATACGGTACTGGTCATTGCCGGCAAGGACAAGGGCAAGAAGGGCAAGGTACGCTTTGCCTACCCCGATGAGAAACGGATAATGGTGGAAGGCATCAACTTCATCAAAAAGCACAGCAAAGCCAAAGGAGCCGCCCGGCAGGCGGGCATAATCGAGCGGGAGGCGCCCATTCGGGTGTCCAATGTCATGCTGCTCTGCAGCAAGTGCAACCACCCGGCCCGGGTCGGCTTCCGCTTTCTGGATGACGGCAAAAAGGTGCGGTTCTGCCGCGCCTGCGGTGAGGTAATCGACTAAATGTCAGAACTCAAAGAAAAATATAAAAAAGAGGTCGTTCCCCAGCTCATGGAGCTTCGCGGGTATAAAAATATAATGCAGGTGCCGCGCCTAGAAAAGGTAGCCCTCAACATCGGCCTGGGCGAGGCGAACCAGGATGCCAAGGCTCTGGAGTCAGCCGAAAAGGATTTGGCGGCCATTTCGGGGCAACACCCGGTTATCACCCGGGCAAAAAAATCCATCGCCGCCTTCAAGTTAAGGGAAGGGATGACCGTCGGGTTAAGGGTTACCTTAAGGGGAGAGCGCATGTATCAATTTATGGAAAAACTGGTAAATGCCACCCTGCCCCGGATGCGCGAATTTCGCGGGGTCCCGCCCAGTTCCTTTGACGGCCGGGGCAATTACACCCTGGGCTTCAAGGAGCAGACCCTCTTCCCCGAGATAGACTATGATAAGATAGACAAAGCTCGGGGACTTGAGGTATCAATTGTGACTACGGCTAAAACCGATGAAGAAGGCAAGGACCTGCTGCAATTACTGGGCATGCCTTTTGCCCAAGATTGAGGTGGAATGGCTAAGAAATCAAAACTAGAAAAATGGAAGCGGTCGCCCAAATACAAGGTACAGCAGCGTAACCGCTGTTTCCTGTGCGGCCGGCCCCGGGGTTACATTCGCCAGTTCGGCCTGTGCCGGATTTGCTTCCGCAAGTTAGCCCTGGCGGGACAGGTTCCCGGGGTAAGAAAGGCAAGCTGGTGAGGGAAATATGGCTGTAACCGACCCAATAGCCGATATGTTAACCAGAATACGCAATGCCCTTATGGCCGGGCACGACTCTGTCCTGGTGCCGTCATCAAGGACCAAGATGGCTATTGCCCGCATCCTCAAGGAGGAAGGTTTCATCGGCGAATACGAGGTGCTCAGGAGCAAGCCGCACCGGTCAATCAAGCTCTACCTAAAATATGACGATAAAAGCAAGCCAATTATCTCCGGGCTGGAGCGGGTAAGCAAGCCCGGGCTCAGGGTATATGCAGGACAGAAAGAGATTCCCCGCGTCTACGGAGGTCTAGGCGTGGCTATCATTTCCACCCCCAAGGGGGTAATAACCGGCAAGCAGGCCTGGCGCCAGGGAATCGGCGGTGAGGTATTATGCTACGTATGGTAAATAAATCCCGGGGTGAGAGCCATGTCTAGGATAGGCCGCATGCCAATACCGGTGCCCGAAGGGGTAACGGTAACCATCAAGAAGGACAGGGTCACCGTAACCGGCCCCAAAGGGGAACTCAAGCGCCGCCTCAACCCGGATATAAAAATCGCCCTTAAAGATAATATCCTGACCGTATCCCGGCCCGACGACAGCAAGGAACATCGCTCCCTGCACGGGCTGACACGCAGCCTGCTGGCAAACATGGTACAGGGGGTAAGCGATGGTTTTGAGAAGACCCTGGAGATAGTGGGGGTGGGCTACCGGGCGGAAAAGACCGAAGACAAGCTGTTACTGCGTGTCGGCTTTTCCCACCAGGTGGAAGTAACTCCCCTGCCCGGCGTCTCCCTGGATGTAGAGGGCAACAACCGTATCAAGGTCAGCGGGATTAACAAAGAGGTAGTCGGCGAGATGGCGGCTGAAATCAGAGCCATCCGTCCCCCCGATGCCTACAAGGGCAAGGGAATCAGATATCAAAACGAGGTAGTCCGCCTTAAAGCCGGTAAAGCCGGCAAGGCGATAGGCCAGAGGGCATAAATGGACAAAGGCGAAGCCAGAATAGCACGTCAAAGAAGACACCAGCGGGTCAGAGCCAAGGTAGTGGGCACGGCTTCCCGGCCGAGGCTCTGTGTCTTCCGCAGCCTGAATCATATATACGCCCAGGTCATCAACGATAAGCAGGGGCACACGCTGGTCACAGCCTCAACCCTGGATGCGGAGATAAAAAGCGGGGCTGATAGCCAGGCCAAGTCAGCCCGAGCCGGGCTGGTCGGCTCCCTGCTGGCTAAACGCGCCTTAGACAACGACATAAAAGAAGTGGTCTTCGACCGCGGCGGCTATAAATATCACGGCCGGGTAAAAGCCCTGGCCGAGGCCGCCCGGCAGGCGGGATTGAAATTTTAGGGGGAATTTTAAATTCAGTGAAACAACCCATAAACCGAATAGACCCGACCGAGCTGACCCTGAATGACAAGCTGGTTTACATCAACCGGGTAAGCAAGGTGGTGAGGGGAGGCAAACGCCTCCGCTTCAGCGCCCTGTCGGTAACCGGCGATGGCAACGGGCATGTCGGCATCGGCGTTGGTAAAGCCAACAGTGTGCCCGAAGCCATCAACAAGTCGGGCGCCATCGCCAGAAAGAGCCTCATCAAGGTTCCGCTGGCCGGGACTACCATCCCGCAGGAAGCCACGGTCAAATTCGGGGCGGCTCAGGTGCTGTTAAAACCGGCCTCACCGGGCACCGGCATCATTGCCGGCGGCAGCATCCGGGCGGTGGTAGAGGCCGCCGGAATCAAGGATATCTTAACCAAATCTCTGGGCAGCGCCAACCGCATTAACACAGCCAAGGCCACCATGCTGGCCCTCAGCCAGCTCAAAGAGCCCGAAGCCGAGCTAGCCCGCCGCCGGGGTAACCCCAGGGCTGAGGAGGTAAGCGGTGGCTAAGCTGCGTATCACCTGGATTAAAAGCGGCATCGGTTACCCCCAGGACCAGAAGCGGACGCTGAAGGCTCTGGGGTTCCACCGCCTCAACCAGAGTGTTACCCAGGACGACCGCCCCTCGGTGCGCGGCATGATTAACAAGGTCAAACACCTTATCAGGGTGGAGGAGGCAAGCTGATGCTACAGGAAAAACTCTCCCCACCCCCCGGCGCCAAGCGAGCCAGAAAACGAGTGGGGCGGGGCGATGGCAGCGGGCACGGTACCTATTCCGGGCGCGGTTGCAAGGGACAGAAGTCCCGCGCGGGATATAAGATGCGCCCCGGCTTCGAAGGCGGGCAGCTGCCCTTAATCAAGCGCCTGCCGGAAAAGCGCGGCTTTCACAATCCCTTCCGGACGGAGTACAGCACGGTCAAAGTTGGTGACCTCGGTGTCTTCGAGCCGGAAAGCGAGGTGACACCGGAAAAACTGGTCGCCGCCGGGATGGTAAAATCGCTGCGCCAGCCAATCAAGATTCTGGCCGGGGGCGAAATCAGCCAGCCTCTGGTGGTAAAGGCGAATAAGTTCTCCGCCGCGGCTAAAGCCAAGATAGAAGCCGCCGGCGGTAAAACGGAGGAGATAGGCCTTGAGGCCAAGAGCGACTAGACCAAGACTATTACAGGCCATGATAGACGCCTTCAGCCTGCCCGATTTAAGGCGGCGTATTCTCATCACGGTGGGCATCCTGATTATCTTCCGCTTCATAGCTCACGTGCCTCTGCCCGGCGTCGACCTGGTAGCGCTAAAGGATCTGTTCGAAAGCAACGCCCTGCTGGGCATGCTCGATATGTTCAGCGGCGGCGCCATGAGGCGTCTTAGCGTGGCGGCGATGGGGGTTTACCCCTACATCACGGCGTCCATCGTCATGACGCTGCTGGTACCGGTCATCCCCAAACTGCAGGCACTTTCCCAGGAAGGTGAGGCGGGGAGAGACAAGATTAATCGTATCACCCACTGGCTGACCGTCCCCATGGCCGCTATGCAGGGTTACGGGCAGCTCATCTACCTCCAGAGCCAGGGGGTTGTCGGCAGTGCCGCGGCATTACCCATGGCCACCATGGTCATATCCATGATCGCCGGCACCATGTTCCTGGTCTGGCTGGGGGAGCGTATCACCGAATATGGTATCGGCAACGGTATATCGATAATAATCTTTGGCGGTATTGTCGCCGGCTACTGGGAAACGACGGGGCAGGTCTTTATTGCCGCCGGACAGGGGCAGTGGACCGGGGCCGTGGTTTATGTTCTTATCGCCCTGGTCACCACCATACTAATCGTCATCTTTACCGAAGCCCACCGCCGCATACCCGTCCAGTACTCCCGCAGCGTCTTCCGAGGCGGGCGGATGTACCGGCAGTCAGGCTCAACCCATATACCATTGCGGGTAAACACCGCCGGCATGATACCCCTCATCTTCGCCATGTCGCTGGTCATCTTCCCTGGCACCGTCGCCAGCTACTTCGCCGCCCCGCAGGGGGCTGACCCCAATCTGGCTAATCAGATTATGGCCTGGTTTAACCCAAACGCCGCCATGCCCATGGGCTTATTCTACTGGGGTCTCAACTTCCTGCTGGTAGTTGGCTTCGCCTTCTTCTACACCCTGATTATCTTCGAGCAGCAGGACCTGCCAGGCACCCTGCAGCGGCAGGGGGGCTTTATCCCCGGCATCAGACCCGGCCCCCACACCAAGGAATACCTAGACGGGGTGATAAAGCACATTACCTGGGCAGGAGCCCTCTTTCTGGCCTTAGTGGCCATAATGCCCTTCGCCGCCCGGGAGATAAGCAACGTGCAGATAATTCAGCTATCCAGTATGGGCTTGCTCATTGTGGTCGGCGTGGTACTGGATACCATGAAGCAGATAGAAGCGCAGCTGGTAATGCGGCGCTACGAGGGTTTCATTAAATAGAGATAAAGTGTATATTATCTTTCTGGGCGCTCCCGGGGCGGGCAAAGGAACTCAGGCAGCCGAACTGGCTCGGGAGCTTAAATTGGTACATGTCGCCACCGGCGACCTGTTCCGGCAGGCGCTGGAGCGGGGAAGCGAGTTAGGCATAAAAGCCAAATATTATATGGAAAAGGGGGTGCTGGTCCCCAACCAGATAACCATAGACATGGTCCTGGAGCGCCTCTCCGCCACGGACTGCGCCGGGGGAGCCATCATTGACGGCTTCCCTCGCAACCTGGAACAGGCGGAGGCGCTGGATAAAGCCTCAACCCTGGAGGGCAAGACGATAGACACAGTGATATATATTAAGGTCGCCGAGGAGGAATTACTAAGGAGACTAAGCGGACGCTGGATTTGCCGCCGGTGCCAGGCGCCGTACCACGCCACCGATTCTCCCCCCAGGGTCTGGGGGAAGTGCGATAAGTGCGGTGGCGAACTCTACCAGCGCCCCGACGATAACGAAGTAAGCGTCAAGAAGCGGCTGGAGGTCTACTTCGCCGAAACAGCGCCGCTGATTGACTATTATACACGAGGTGGTAAATTATTAGAGATAGACGGCGAGGGAGGCGTGGCTGAGGTGGCTAAGAGAATAAAGACCGCCCTACCGGAGGCACGTTAAGCCAAAATGGGTATTATTATCAAATCGGAGCGTGAAATCGCCCTTATGCGCCAGGCAGGCAGGATTGTAGCCACGGTACTGAGTATTTTGATGAAACAGGTAAAACCGGGAATGAAAACCAAAGAACTAGATATCATCGCCGGCCGGGAGGTAGAAAGGCTGGGAGGCAAACCCTCGTTCAAGGGTTACCGGGGGTTTCCGGCCAATCTCTGCGTCTCGGTAAACGACGAAATAGTCCACGGCATCCCGGGTGAGCGGACCTTACGCCAGGGTGATATCGTCTCCCTGGACTTTGGCGCCACCTTTAAGGGCTTTCACGGTGATTCCGCGGTGACCGTAGGCGTGGGTAAAACCAGCCCGGAAGCCAGGAAACTGGTGGCGACCACGGAAGACGTGCTCAAAGCCGGCATCGCCGCCGCCCGCCCCGGAGCCAGACTGGGCGACATCTCGGCAACCATACAGAACTATGCCGAATCCCACGGTTATTCGGTAGTACGCGAGTATACAGGCCATGGTATCGGGCGGGACCTGCACGAAGAGCCGCAGATACCCAACTTCGGACTAGCGGGCACGGGTCCGGTACTAAAGAAAGGCATGACCATAGCTCTGGAGCCGATGGTCAATATGGGTGACTGGCACACCCGGGTCGGTGACGACCAGTGGATGGTATTAACCACCGACGGCAGCCTTTCCGCCCACTTCGAACATACCATCGCCATCACCGATGGGGAGGCGGAGATACTCACCAGCCGGGAAGGAGTTTATGCCTAAGAAGGAGGCTATTGAGGTTGAGGGCACGGTGGTCGAACCGCTACCCAACGCCATGTTCCGTGTCGAGCTGGCTGACGGGCACAAGGTGCTGGCTCACATTTCTGGTAAAATAAGGTTGCATTATATTAGAATCCTGCCCGGAGACAGAGTGCTCATAGAGCTCTCTCCCTACGACCTGAGCCGGGGAAGGATTACCTATCGGTTCAAATAACGGGGTTAAATATGAAAGTAAAAGCTTCAGTTAAAGTAAGATGCGAAAAATGCAAAATCGTCAAGCGCCGTGGGGTGGTCAGGGTAATCTGCTCCAACCCGCGGCACAAGCAGCGGCAGGGATAGCCGCGTGGTAAAGTGAGGAGGCTGTAGATGGCACGTATTGCCGGGGTAGATATACCGAAAAACAAGCAGGTCTGGGTCTCGCTACAGTATATCTATGGCATAGGCTCTACCCTGAGCCGTAAGATTCTGGCCCAGGCTGAGGTTGACCCCACCACCAAGGTCAGCGACCTGGCTGAAGAAGAGGTCAACCGTCTGCGCGAGATTATCGATAAAGGCCATAATGTTGAGGGCGAGCTAAGAAAAGAGACCGACCTCAACATCAAGCGCCTCATCGAGATTGGCAGCTACCGGGGCAGCCGGCATCGTCACGGTCTGCCGGCCCGGGGACAGCGCACCCGCACCAATGCCCGCGCCAAGCGCGGTACCCGCAAGACGGTAGCCGGCAGAGGCCAGCGGCGCGGCATGACCAAGAAGTAACAGGGATAATCAGACGGAGGTAGAATGGCACAGAAGAAACGGACCAAAACCAGAAGGCGGGAGCGGAAATCGATTCCGGTAGGCAAAGCCTACATTCAATCCACCTTCAATAATATTATCGTGACCCTCACCGACCCGCAGGGCAATGTTATTGCCTGGGGAAGCTCAGGCACCGCCGGGTTCAAGGGTTCACGCAAGGGCACGCCCTATGCGGCACAGCTGGCTGCCCGCGATGCCGCCAGAAAAGCCATGGAACACGGCCTGCGCCAGATAGAGGTCTTTGTCAAGGGACCGGGCAGCGGGCGTGAAGCGGCCATCCGTTCCCTCCAGGCTACCGGGCTGGCTATTACCAGTATCAGGGACGTAACACCGATTCCGCATAACGGTTGTCGTCCGCGCAAGAGGAGGCGGGTGTAACGCTATGGCAAGGTATACAGCAGCCGTCTGCCGGTTATGCCGCCGTAGCGGCGAGAAGTTAATGCTCAAGGGCGAACGCTGCTTCAGCCCCAAGTGCGCCATGGATAGGCGGCCGAAACCGCCGGGGCAGCAGCCCATGCGCCGTCGCCGCCTTTCCGACCGCGGCGTACAGCTACGGGAGAAGCAGAAAGCCCGCTATAGCTACGGAGTCCTGGAAAAGCAGTTCCGCCGGTTCTTCACCCAGGCACAGCAGCAGGCCGGCATCACCGGGGAAAACCTGCTGGTATTGCTGGAGAGACGGCTGGATAATGTCGTCTACCGCCTGGGCTTTGCCGACTCCCGCGCCCAGGCCCGCCAGCTGGTGCGGCACGGGCACATTGTCCTCAACGACCGCAAGACCGATATACCCTCGGCTCTGGTCAAGGAGGGCGATACCATCAGCTGGAAAGAAGCCAGCACCAAAACCGAATATTACAAGCAGCTGGCTCCCAGCATAGAAAGTAAGGTTATCCCCGGCTGGTTGAGCCTGGATATGGAAAAACTAATCGGCAGGGTGGCATCTCTGCCCACCCCCGACGATATTGAAGTTAAGGTCGAGTGGCAGAGTATAGTCGAATACTACTCGCGTTAGGGCAAGGAGGCAGGTTTTGTCTGGTCTAGCCATAGCCAATATTGAGTGTCTGGAAACTGAAGAGAACTTCGGCCGCTTTCGCGCCGAGCCTCTGGGGAAGGGCTTTGGTGTAACCCTGGGCAACGCCATGCGGCGGGTGCTTCTCGGCTACCTCCCCGGGGCGGCAGTTACTCGGGTCAGGATTGAGGGGATTCAACACGAATTCTCCACCATCCCCTTCGTCAAGGAAGATGTCACCGAGTTTCTGCTCAATGTCAAAGCGTTACGCTTAAAATCCCTCTCCAGCCAAGAAGGCAAGCTGGTACTGGCCGTGGAGGGGGAGGGGCGGATTACCGCCGCCGATATTGAGCCCTCCACCGATTTTGAAATCGCCAACCCCGATCTCTACCTGGCGACGCTGGACTCGCCGGAAGCTAAGCTTTATGTCGAGTTCGACGTGGAGCTGGGTGAGGGCTACAGGGAAGCCGAATCCAGCGATGACCTGCTCATCGGCACCATTCCCATAGATGCCATCTTCACCCCCATGCGCAGGGTCAATTTCACCGTTGAGCCCACCCGCGTCGGCGAGGAGATGGGCCAGGAGCGGCTGGACCTGGAGGTATGGACCGATGGCACCATATCACCAGTGGAAGCTGTCAGCCGGAGCGCCAGCATTCTCTCGGAGCAGCTGTCTCCCTTTATCGACTACTCCCGCATCTCCCGCCTGGAGGTGGAAAAAGAGTTCATCCGCGCCTCCATCCCCGATGAAACCTATAATATGCCGGTGGAACAGCTCGACCTGTCGGTGCGCACCATGAACTGCCTGCGCCGCGGCGGCATCACCACTGTCGGCGAACTGATAAGCAAAGGCGAGAAAGAACTGCTCGCACTGCACAATTTCGGGCAAAAGTCCAAGGTGGAGGTAGATGAACGGCTGGAGTCACTGGGGTTATCGATTACCCCCAAGGCTGACGAGGAAACCGGCGAGGGTGAGGGAGAGGAAGAGAAGGAAGAGGCATGAGACACAAGATAGCCGGCAGAAAGCTGGGTCGGTCTTCAGCCCACCGCAAAGCGCTGTTTCGCAACCTGGTCACCGACCTGCTCAACCACGAGAAGATTACCTCCACCGAGGCTAAGGCCAAGGAAATACGCGGCCTGGCGGAGAAGATGATTACCATGGGCAAAAAGGGCGGGCTTAACTCACGCCGCCAAGCACTGGCATTTATTTTAGACGAAAAGATAGCCGCCAAGGTATTTAACGAACTGGCTCCCCGCTACGCCGAGCGCCCCGGCGGTTATACCCGCCTCATCAAACTGGGCCCCAGGCCGGGCGACGGGGCACCCATGGTCAGAATCGAACTGGTGGAATAAGGGAGGCGGTTTAATTAACGGCACTCAGATTTTACTCATTATGGAATACGACGGCACCGGCTACCACGGTTTCCAGTGGCAGAAAGGGCTTCCCTCCATTCAAAAAGAGGTGGAAAAAGCCATTAGTAAGTTTACCGGGGAAAAACGGCGGGTGATATCAGCCAGCCGCACCGACGCCGGCGTCCACGCCAAGGGTCAGGTGGTCGGCTTCAGGACTAAGTCGCCGCTGCCCGTAGACAACTTTGTCAAAGGGCTAAATCACTACCTGCCCAAGGACATTGCCGTCAAGGCGGCCTACCGGGTAAGCGACGCCTTCCGCATCCGGCATGACGCCGTCAGCCGCGAATACAGCTACTCAATATTAAACAGCCCCACCCGCTCCCCGATAATCGAAGGCCAGGCTCACCATGTGGCTAATCCGCTCAATATTGAAGCGATGAACCGGGCTTCTCAAACGCTTATCGGAGAGCATGACTTCGCTTCATTCGTCAACGGCGACGGCAGCTGGCTTAAGAGCACGGTAAGAAACGTATCCAGAGCCGAAGTAGAGAGAGAAGGAGAACTGGTCACTTTCCATATGGCGGCTAACTCCTTTTTACCCCATCAGGTACGCACCACGGTGGGGGCGCTAATCAGGGTTGGCTTGGCCAAGATGAAATTAGACCAGTTTCGTAGTATAATTGAAGCCAGAAAACCGGGAACGGCGGGGCCTACCGCCCCTGCCTGCGGGCTGTGTCTTGACCGGGTAAACTATTCCGTTCCTCTGGGGGAAGAGGCATCATGAAAACCTATAGCACCAAGGCTTCCGATATCCAGCACCAGTGGCACGTTCTCGATGCCTCGGGCAAGGTTCTGGGCAAGCTGGCTACCCAGGCGGCGACCCTGCTCCTGGGCAAGCACAAGCCGATATTCAGCCCCAATATGGATACCGGTGATTTTGTGGTCATCGTCAACGCCGAAAAAGTCCGCTTCAGCGGCAACAAAGAAGAAAAGAAGCTGTACTACCGGCACTCCGGCTATCCGGGGGGGCTCAAAAAGGCTACCCTGGAGGAAATGATGCAGGCCGACCCCACCCGGGTCATTCAAAAAGCCGTCAAAGGGATGTTGCCCACCAACCGCCTGCGGGCGGTCAGGATGAGAAAGCTCAAGGTCTACGTCGGTGAGGCTCACCCTCACCTGGCTCAGACCGGAACTACTGAAAAGGGAGACTCGAGTGGCTAAAGCAGATAAGAAAAGCTATTTTTACGGCACAGGCCGGCGCAAGACCTCCGTAGCCAGGGTAAGGCTAATGCCGGGCACCGGTGAAATCATCGTTAACGGCATTCCCTACGAGGAGCGATTTCCCCGCCCCGAACACCGCCGGAAGATAACCCACCCGCTCTTGGTCACCGAAAAACTGGGCAAGTACAACACCGTGGTCAAGGTAGAAGGCGGCGGCATCACCGGCCAGAGCGGCGCCATCAGTCACGGCATCGCCCGGGCTCTGGTAAAAGCCGATGAAAACCTCAAACTGGTACTGCGCCAGAACGGCCTGCTCACCAGGGACTCCCGGGTCAAAGAGAGGAAGAAGGCCGGGCTTAAGCGAGCACGCAAGGCACCTCAGTACACCAAGAGGTAATTATCAAGCCTTAATTCTGGTGGGTTTTTCCAAATAGAGGGACAAGGTTGCCTTATTGCCTTTTTACGGTTCTCTTATTTCCCATACCCACCCGCCCTTATAAGCTGCGCTTCTAGCACTTTCTTCCCCCACCCCCTATAAAGCAGGGAATTAGGGGTGCTGACCCCTGTAGGGTGGGAGGGTGGGAAGAAGAACCAGCGCCGAAAAGGCCGGTAGTCCTCCTCCCTTGACGCCCCATTATTTAAGCAGGTATAATCCCCTTGCATCATTCTATATGCCGAAGTGGCGGAATGGCAGACGCGCTACGTTCAGGACGTAGTGTCCGTATGGACGTGAGAGTTCAAATCTCTCCTTCGGCACCACCTTTATTCTGGCGCTTGTAGCTCAGTTGGATAGAGCGCAGCCCTGCGGAGGCTGAGGCCGTGGGTTCGAGCCCCGCCAAGCGCGCCATATTGAGAGGGCACCCGAAAAGTCTTTAACTTTTTGGGTATATAAAGGGCGGTTAGCTCAGTTGGTTAGAGCACCTGCTTTACACGCAGGGGGTCATAGGTTCGAGTCCTATACCGCCCACCACCAAAGCTAGAAGAGGTTTTCAGACCTCCTGGTTGTTGTAAAAAGAATAGGTGGTTAGGTATAATATAGACCACCTGATTGTATAAAAGGGCGGGTCCGCAAAATGAAATATGGTTGTATCCATAAGGTCACAAGCACCCGTAAGCACGTCTGTTAAGTCCCCCGTCAAAGGTTTCGTCCTCACTCAGCGTACCGACTGTAAAAGCCCCCGGACAGTTGAGTATTACGAAAGCAATCTCAGGCGCTTTCTGTGGTATGCCGAACAACAAGAATGGTCTGACGATGTCCGACTGATTACAGAATGGCATATCAGGGAATTCCTGGCCTATACTGGAGGAGTAGGCAACAGGTGGGGACTCACAGGTAATGGCTCAAGCACGGCAGCCAGCAGTCGCTAATCTTAATTATTCAAATTCTAGCACTGCGGCCATCTTTGTCAAGGCTCCCCCGAGTTGAGAGATGAAAGGTCACAAACCGCTATTTTGTTTAATTGTGTAACGAAACAAGCCTTCGTTGCCTTAGGTATTTTTAAAAAAGCTCAAATTATTTTACCTGATTCGTCACAGTATATCTTCGCCTTAATCTGCTTGGATAACTAGTTTTTGACAAGCGGGTGATACCGAGCTATAATATTAGGTCTAACCGTAGTATTGCCATTTGGCGAAGTATATTTGTAGAGGGAGTCGGAGATATGAAGCAGAGCGAGCAGGAGTTGGTCAACCGAATCCTGAAGCTTTCGGAGGATATATTCAATGCCATGTCCCCCGAGATTCCGGTTGAGTGGTTGAGCGTAGACCTGACCCTGGCCCAGTTGCGGGTGCTGCTGGTGCTTAAGGCCCAGGGGCCCCACCGGATGAGCGCCATCGCCGCCGTGTTCGGCATCGCCCTGCCCACCGCCACCGGCATCGTCGATAATCTGGTCAGGAAAGGGTTTGCCGTACGTGAGGCCGACCCCCAGGACCGCCGGCTAGTCATCTGCAAGCTGTCCCGGCAGGGGCAAGAGCTGATAAACCGGCTTTGGACATCGGGGGAGTTCCATATGGAGCAGCTTCTTGAGGGGCTGACCCTCGGCCAGCTGGAAAAGGCTACCGATGTTGCCCAGATGCTATTTGCTAATTTATCCCGGAAAACGGGTGGAGATACAGCCGGATGAAAAGGTTCTCGGTGGCACTGGCGCGGTTCATCGGGCGCTGGCCCTGGTTAATAATTGCGGTTGCCCTGTTACTCTCGGCGGCGGCGGTGCCGGGTATTACTATGCTGAAGACAGAGACCGGCTTCGAAGCTCTGGTGTCGCCGGAATCGGCTATTGCTCAGGATAACTCGCGTTACCAGGCGCAGTTCGGCGGGGAGCCGATTACCGTTCTGCTTGCGGGGCAGCTTGACAGTATCTTCTCCACCCCCAACCTGACCGTCCTCTCCCAATTTCAGGAGCAGTTCTCCACCGACGAGCGCTACCGGGTTATCAACGGCCCGCTGACTATTTTTCAGTTAGCCCAGCAGGAAGCCGAACAGGCCGGGCAGGCCTTCCAAGAGCAGCTTGCGCTGGCCCAGGAGCAGGCGGCGGCCGAGGCCAGAACAGTAGCGGCGTCAATGGGCCTAGGTGAGGTGGAGCAGGAGATGGCCGCTGAGCAGGCTAGAGCCGAGGTCTTGCAGATGTTCCAGTCCAAGATAGAGCAGATGCAGCTTATCGGCGAGCCTTCGGTGGACAATCCCGCCTTCGTCTCCTCAGTACTCTACGATGCCGAAGGCGCCATCAGCCCGGCTATGCAGTCTTTTATCCCCGATATCGCCCATGCCCTCATCATCGTTACCCCCGCCAGCAACATGAGCGACCAGGAAGCCCTGCAGGCGGTCACCGATATCGAAGATTTCTTCGCCGGCCAGCCGTTAGACAAGGTAGAAGTTACTATAGTCTCGGATGCCAAGCTGGTGGATGCTATCAGCCACAGTATCGGCAGCAACATCACCTTATTGCTGGCGCTGTCGGTGGCGGTTATGGTGCTTATCCTTGTCTTCATCTTCCGGGTACGCTGGAGACTACTTTCGCTGGGTATAGTGGGATTAAGCGCCCTGTGGACCTTCGGCCTGATGGGCTATCTGGGGGTACCGCTGACCATGGCTACTATGACGGTGCTGCCGATACTTATCGGCCTGGGCATCGATTTTTCGATACAGTTCCACAACCGTTACCAGGAGGAGGTCACCCGTAGCCGGACGGTGGCCGATGCTATAGTGGCTTCGCTTTCAAGTATGTTCCCCGCAGTTAGCATCGCCCTGCTGGCGACCATTATCGGTTTCATCACCCTCTATATCTCCAAGGTGCCAATGATACAGGACTTCGGTATGACGCTGGCTATCGGCATCGCCATCAGCTATATCGTCGCCCTCTTTTTGCTCCATAGCATCGTCTACCTGGGCGATAAGAAAATGGAAATTAAAAAATTGAAAGAGGCGGCATCCAAGGCCAGCGGCCGCATCGAGCGCATTTTATTGCGCCTGGGCAAGCTGGCCATTAATCATACCCTTTGGATTTTCATCGTGGCGGTAGCTTTCGCCGTTGGCGGTGGCATCGTCGACCACTGGCTGCCAACGAATACCGACTACGAAGAGCTAATGCCCCAGGATACGCCGGCGCTGGTGGAACTGCGGGAGCTACGCCAGATTGTCGGCATCGGGGGGACAGTACGCCTCATGGTGGAATCCGATGATGACATCGCCGGACCGGAGATGCTGGGTTGGCTTAAGAGTTATCAGGACAAGGCCTTATCGTCCCAGCCCGAGCTTATTTCGGCCAGCAGCCTGGCGTCGGTGGTAAGCGAGACCGCTGGCGGGGACATTCCGGCTCAAGAGGAGATTGATGCCATACTGGCCAGCCTGCCCTCTTCCTACCTGGGGCAGCTTCTCTCCACTGACCATAAAATGGCCAGCGTCTCCTTTAACATAAGCTACATATCCCTGGAAGAGACCCATGACCTTTTACTACTTTTACAGGAAGAGGCTGACTCCCCCGCCGGGGTGCGCCTTTCCCCGGTGGGCAGCCTGGCCCTCGGCGCCAGCACCATAGACGCTTTAGTCGGCACCCGGCTTAACCTGAACCTCATCTGCCTTGGTGCTATATTCCTGGTGCTTTTGGTGGTCTACCGCCGTCTCGGCAACATCATCTTCACCATCATTCCGGTCGGAGCCGTCATCGCCTGGTCGTCGCTGGATATGTACCTCATCGGCATCCCCATCAACCCGCTTACCGCCGTGCTGGGGGTGCTCATCATCGGCATCTGCACCGAGTTCATGGTGCTGCTCATGGGGCGCTATGATGAAGAGAAAAGGCGGGGAGTGCCCCCTAAAGAGGCCATGGTCACGGCCATCGCCAAGATAGGACGGGCCATCACCACCACCGCCTTAACCACGCTGGGGGGATTTGGGGTGCTGATAGCTTCCAACTTCGTTATGATTCGGGACTTCGGCATCGCCACTGTGGTCAGTGTCTTCCTCAGCCTGCTGATAACGATTACGGTAATGCCCGGGCTGATTGTCTGGTACGATAACTGGAAGAGAAGGAGTTTCACTGGTAGTTCAAAAAAACAGAAGTGCTGATATCTTAATACAGGTAAATCAAGGCTGAGAAGTTTATGTCATCCTATATTTTGCACTTTCCTCTCAAAATAATCCCAGCATCAATCAGTTCTGGATTGCGGATCATAATCAGTATTTAACAAAACGCTTTGTTCAACGCGGGCTCATTGAACAATTTGAGTAATTGTTGCTGTCGGTTCGCTACGTTAAGCAGTGTCCTCAGCCATCTAGGCTTGGACACGGTCTAGCCAATCAGAGACATACCCTGCTACTTCTTGCCAGCGGGGTTCTCCAATAACCCAGTGGGCATGATTTGGGAATTCCTTATAGATTGAGACGGCTCTGTATTTGGCAGCAACCTTCTGCAAGACCGAAGCCGGAGTGATCCGATCTTGGCCTCCGGCGACAACGAGCACTGGGCAGGTAACCTTGGCTTCATTGACTCGCGTAGCGCCTTTCCTATCCAAGAACCAGAATCCAAATTCACAAGCTGCTCGGCCAGACTCATAGACAAATCGGCTGAAAATCTTCTTTTGATCTTCCGCTGGTAGCAATTGGAGCATCGAATAGACTGCCTCATTGAAGGTCTGACGCATCGGCTTTCTCCAAAAGCCCCATTTTGTAAGTCCGCTCCAAAAGCTTCTTATCACCGATGGCTTCAGGGCGATAATTCCGCTCGGTGACGCAGGAGTCAACAGTACCAGGGCTTTGGCTAATCCTCGACTCCCAAGCATTTGTGCAAGAAGCCCACCCATAGAGTGGCCCATCAGGATAGGTAGCGCATCGAGTTGGTGGATTTCCTTTTCAAGGTCTCCAACGTAATCTAGCAGACTGGTAGTCCCTAGCTGAGGATTAGGGAGTTCTTTCAGAGCCATATCATGAAAACGCAATGTGGGAGTGATACACTGATAACCCTTGTCTTCAAAGAATCTCTTGTAGTTCTCCCAGCACCAACCGCCACCCCACATGCCGTGTATCATCACAATTGTTTCAGTCATGAACTTCCCCACTTCAAAAGACGAATCGGGGCAAATTCCAATGGTATACAGCCATCATATTTCGCCTGCTGCGGGCTGTCAAGATACTTTCCTGAATCACTTGTGGCTAAACGCGGGGTAACAAAAGTCAGGAATGTGCAATCGTAGTCCAGCGCATAGCCCAGAGCGCTAAAATCGCTCAATCCAAAGTAATCTCAAGTTGTTTTTCTTCTCAATACACACACGGAGAGCCATATCATGACTCCATACGGATTAACCGCAGATTACTTGACAGTAATTATGCTTAGCAGTAAGCTGCCATAAAAGCTAGATAAATTGCCAAGAGGTAAACAAATGAGCAGTATATTTACTTTTGCATCCATATTAAAGGACTCCAACTACAGTTTATCGCTCTTTACAGAGTCAGAGATAAAAGACTTGGAGTCTAAAATAATATCAAAAGACGAGAAAGCCTATATCAACTGCATAATAAGAAACAAGGAGATTTCACTAAAACCGGAAGAAATAATCCGCCAGCTCTACGCGGCTAAACTCATAGACAAATATGGTTATCCCAAAAACAGAATCAAGTTTGAGCATCCTGTTAGCTTTGGGCGGGAAGTAAAATCAGCAGACATCGTTGTATTTGATAAAGACAGACCTACCATTGAGTATATCATTGTTGAGGTTAAGAAGCCTAAGCTCAAAGAAGGTAAAGAGCAATTAAAGTCGTATTGCAACGCCACTGGTGCGCCCATTGGCGTCTGGACAAACGGCGGACAAATTTCCCACTATAACCGCAAGGACCCGAATATATTCGCGGATATTACAGACATCCCCAAAGAAGACCAGACTCTTGAAGACATTTTGAAAGAGCAATTCACATGGCGGGACATCATTATTAGGGACAAAATACCCAATGAGGGTAAATCACTAAAAGACATAATCACAGAAATGGAAGATGAAGTCCTGGCTAATGCGGGCGTGGATGTATTCGAAGAGGTGTTCAAGCTTATATTCGTCAAATTGTATGATGAATATAAGAGTCAGAACGATAAAACTGTACTGGATTCAATTCTCCATGCACAGTTGACAGAGCCAGAGTATAGCGACTACGAAAAGTTAAAAGAATTCCTGAAATCTGACGGCACAGTGCTGAAGGTTAGCCTCAATTTTAGCCGTGTCTTTGTGCCCCTCGGTTCTATCAACAAAGTATTCTATCGGGATTTGTGTAAATTTTCATTCCTCTCTCAGTCGTAACTCTTACATCCGTATCTGTGGTGACCTTCATCCCTATATCCCTTACAAATCCTATAATTGTCAGTCCGCACCTTTCGCCAATTTCGACTCCCAATTTTGTTACCGCAGTCTTTGTCGCCACAACTGGAATATTAGCCCGGCAAATCTTTGACACCATGTCAGAGACCATCCTTCCGGTTGAGGCCGCAAATGTATCTCTAAAATCAATCTTATTAATCAATGCATAGCCTATCACTTTGTCCAGTGCATTGTGCCTTCCAACGTCTTCTGCTATGCAAATTGGTTCTGCCCCTTGTTTAAACAATCCAGCTGAATGTATGGCTTCGGTTTCGGCATATATTTTAGATTTTAGGATGGCGTTGACTCCATCGAATATATCTTCTCTACTAACCTTAAAATCAGAATGTATTTCCGGAGACCAATTTGCCTTATCTCCTTCCTTAAGCAAAGTTACTTCAGCTATATCATCTTTTACTGTTATTGATTCTATGTCGGTAATATTTTCTATAATTCCCTGCCCAAATAGATGCCCGATAACAAACTCCTTTTCCATCATAGGCGTTATCACCGCTGTGGCAAAATGCCTTCCGTTTATGGTAATTGATAAACCAAGTTCTGTTACTACTCTTTCCCTAGCCTTAGTAACTTCTGCATTCACCTTGGTATATTCAACCCACTCCACGCTTCTATCTTTTGACATTTTACCTCCAGCCTTCTCTAAATATAACAGCTTTAAGACTGGCTGGCTAGCTTCGGTTCAAATAATTTTTAAAAAAATTACTAAGCAATCTCGAGAGCACAGCGGGTAGATGGGAGCAGGCTGAGTATGCTACTATTAACAGGGCTTTTTGAGGGTTTGACGAGGCAGTAGGTAAATGATAATATAAGTATAGCGTTAAATTAACGCAATATTGAATATGAGACATATTGATGTTTAGTCCTAGAGCAGCCACGCTGACCCTCTATGGTGATTACGTGCTGCATAGAGATGGTGAAATCGGGATTGGTAGCCTGGTCAGACTGCTGAGCAATTTTGGCCTGTCGGAACAGGCTATCAGGTCAGCGGTTTCAAGGATGTGCCGTTCCGGTCTCCTGAAGGCAAAGCGTGCCAACCGTAAAAGCTACTACTCGCTGACCAGCGAGGGGCATAGCTTGCTGACCGAGGGAGCACAGCGCATTTTCCAGCGCAAGGAATCCCGATGGGACGGCAACTGGAATATTGTCACCTACTCCATACCGGAACGCCAGCGGCAGGCAAGGGACAGGTTGCGCCTTGAGTTGGGCTGGATGGGCTACGGGCCCTTAAGCGAGGCCACCTGGATTTCACCATATGACCTGACCGGAGAGGTGAAGAACCTGCTAGAGAGACTCAATATTGAGGAATATGTTCATATCTTCAGTGCCCAACATCAGGGCAGTACTGCTCCAAGGAAGATCGTCTCCCGCTGCTGGGACCTGGACAAGATACACCAGAAGTATACTGATTTCCTGAGTGAGTATCGCCCGAAACTGGAAGAGCACCTTAAACGATTACAGGCCGGTGAAACTATTGAACCCAGCGAGTGTTTTGTAGCCCGTTTCAACCTTATCCATGAATACCGCAAGTTGCCCTTCTTTGATCCGGACCTGCCTTTGGAACTGCTTCCCGATAACTGGTTGCGTCCTCAGGCAGCTGCTCTATTTGATGAATACCACGGCTTGCTCACCGAGAAAGCCAATGAATACTTCGACTCAGTGTCCAAGAACTACCGAGGCGCAAGGAGGACTGAAACACTTAATCGGGAGGGTTATTTAGAGGCTAAGTAACCTAAGGGGGTAAAAAATGAGGTACGCAGAGACAGGGGTTAATTTAGAAATTGATCTATCCCGAGGAAGCATCGAGAAGGAAGGAACTGACCCAAAATTAACTGAACTTTACCTGGGGGGTCTAGGTACTAACGCCAAGATATTATGGGATAGGGTTCCCCCTGAAACTAAGCCGTTTGACCCTGATAACCTGCTGATATTTAGCGCCGGTCTTTTAGCTGGCACACCTGCTCCTGGTGCTAATCGTACCATTGTTTCTACCTTTTCTCCTCAGACTTTGCTAATGGCATATTCAATAATGGGGGGATTTTGGGCACCAGAACTGAAATTTGCCGGTTATGACAAAGTAATCATTCGTGGCAAGTCCCCCAAGCTGGTTTATTTGTGGATAAACAATGACAAAGTAGAAATACGTGATGCCTCTCATTTGCAGGGTAAAGGCTGTCAAGAAACTGAAGAACTTATTAAACAGGAGCTGAAGGAGCCGAAAGCCCAGGTGGCTACTATTGGCCTGGCCGGTGAAAATAGGGTCTATTTTGCTTCCATCGAGCAGGGCAGGTCCAGTGCCAGCCGAGGCGGAATAGGCGCCGTTATGGGAGACAAAGGGTTAAAGGCGATAGCTGTTCGCGGAACAAAGGACGTCAATATTGCCCAACCGGCTGAATTTTTTGAGTTATGCAACGGAGTCCTGAAATATATACAAAACCGAGCAGATAATCCAATTAAGGGGGTACCGCCCATTTTAGCCGGGCTGGGGTCACCCCAAGAGATGTCAATACATGATGAGCAGTGGCACACTGCCAGTTTCGCCTGGGGAAATGCCCGCGTCAGAAGAAAGGATTTTTGGAACAAGGAAATCGAAAAGCAGTGGATGGAGATTCAGGACAAAGCGGTGGAGCGGCTAATAAGTTGCTATAACTGTCCGATGAAATGCGGGGGAATAATTACCCACCCCAAACTTCAAAGATACATGATGAAATGCTACTCGAAACTTACTTATACAATGGCGGCTATGTCTGACCTGGATTTTGGTTTTAAAATCGCTGGGCTTGCTCAGGAGTATGGAGTGGACGGATACACAACCCCGCAGGTTATGGCCTTCGCCCTTGAGCTTTATGAAGCTGGCATTTTGACTGACCAGGACCTGCCAGGATTTCCGTCCGATAACGAGGAGAGATTCTTCTGGTTATTAGAAAAAATTGTTCGGCGAGAAGGGATTGGAGATGTTTTAGCCGAGGGTGTTTATTGGGCGGCCCGTAAGATTGGCAAGGGGGCTGAGGCCTACGACCATAATACTATTAAGAAACATGAGCAGATCCCTATCAAACTAGGGGTGCTAAACCCTATTTATTATATCATGTGGGCCACAGGTGAGAAAATCAACATTACCCAAATTGAAGGGCAGATACCTCAGGCGCCTTTTCTTACTAAAGAGGAGAGGGAGGAGTTTGTAAAGGATTGGATCCAGGTTCCTGATGAAAAGTTTAAGGAATTTGTATTGAACTGGGAGCCGCGCACACTACCGTATTACCCAACTATTGAAGCATCTTGTGAACTCGTTGAATGGCAAGAGACTATGCATTACATTGACGACGCCACCGGGATATGCGCCGGTTTGTCATCATTTCCCATTAAGCCTCCGTATCATATACACAATTTACCGAGTTTCATCTCGCTTGCGACAGGGATGGACATTGATGAAGCTAAACTATGGCAAATAGCCAGCAGGAACCGAACTTTAATTAGAGCCATTAATATAAGAAGAGGCTTAAGGAGAATTGATGAGAAGCCTCCCGAGGACCATTGGAGGAAGAGATTCCCTGAAATGGAAGTCAAACTTCTTGACGAGTATTACAAATTTAAGGGATGGAATAATAACGGTATTCCTACCAAAGAGACTTTAGACAAACTCGGTTTGGATTACGCTGGCCAAGACCTAGAACAAAGAGGGATTTATAAAGAGAAAAAAGTCAAGGTAGCTAAGAGGGATTCTAAAAAAGAAAAAAATCAGGGTAATGAAGAATGAAAAAAGTCAAGGTAATAAAGATCGATGTTGATAAATGCAATGGTTGCCGGGCATGTGAGTCAGTCTGCTCCGCCTTTCACGCTACGCCAAAATATAGCAGCACTAACCCGGAGAGGTCCAGGATTCGGGTGCTTTTTGACCCGCTAAGAGACATTTATGTTCCGGTATTGGCCGGTGAGTATACTGAAGCCGAATGTAATGGCAGAGACACTTATACGATTGACGGAAAGGTATATGACGAGTGTAGTTTCTGCAGGGCTTCCTGCCCGTCCCGGAACCTTTTCAAAGACCCTGATTCCGGTCTCCCTCTAAAATGTGATATGTGTGAAGCAGAGCCGCCACTACCAGAGCCGTTATGTGTTCAGTGGTGCTTATCTGATGCCCTGACTTACGAAGAAAGGGAAGAGGAAGGGGAGGAAGAGGAAAAGCCGAATGAGATGGAGATAGGATTAGAAATATTAGTAAAAAAATATGGAGCGGAGAAGGTAATGGATACCCTTGCCCGAGTATCAAAGGGCTAAAACATTAAGAAGGCGAAAGAAGAGGATTTTAAAAAGATAATGGAGACTGTAGCCCCCTTCAAAGACGCAATAGATGCCATAAAAGAGACTGGTGGAGAAGCCTTCAAATTTTGCTATCAGTGCGGATTATGTGACACTGTTTGTCCGTGGAACAGGGTTAGAGACTTCAGTATGCGCAATATAGTCCGGCAGGCTGCCTTCGGTTTGCCTGAGATAGAGGGTGAAGATATATGGCTTTGTACTACCTGCGGGAAATGCCCTCAGGCGTGCCCCAGGGGAGTGGAAACGATAGACGTTACTGTATCTCTACGCAGGATTGCCTCGGAGGCAGGGATTTCTCCGGCTCCAATCCACACCGTAAAAGCAAGCCTCGGTGCCGAAGGCAACCCCTTTGGTGAAGGGCGAGAAAAAAGAGCAGATTGGGCAAAAGGCCTATCTGTAAAAACGTTCACCGAGGGGATGGAAATTTTATATTTTCCCGGCTGCTACCCCAGCTATGACCCAAGATTAAGAAAAGTAGCTACTGCCACCGCCAATATCCTTAACAGGGCAGGGGTAGACTTTGGGATACTGGGTCCCAAGGAGAATTGCTGTGGAGAAAGCATCCGCAAGACGGGCGATGAGGAATTATTCAAACGCCTAGCCAGGGAAAATATTAAAACTTTTATAGATAACGGGGTGCATAAAATTCTTGTTTCTTCCCCCCATTGCTACCACACCTTCAAAAACGAGTATCCCGAATTTAATGCCAACTTTGAAGTGGTTCATATCTCCCAATATTTATTCGAGCTTATTAATGAGGGAAGGCTCAAGCTCAGTAAGGAATACGGGAGGAAAATCACTTATCATGACCCGTGTTACCTGGGCCGGCATAATGGCATATATGACGAACCCCGAGAGGTCTTAAAGATGGTACCCGGTTTAGAACTGGTTGAGATGGCTGATTCGCGGGAAGATAGCCTCTGTTGCGGAGGGGGAGGAGGCAGGATTTGGATGGACACTCCAAAGGGTGAAAGATTCTCCGACCTCAGATTAGAACAAGCTATTGATGTCGAGGCTGAGGTGCTGGCTACTGCCTGCCCATATTGCATCACCAATTTTGAGGATAGCAGGTTAAGCCTGAAGGATAGTGAAATCTTAGAGATTAAAGACATCACAGAAATTATCCTCGAAGTGATTTAGGGAACCGAAGAAACCTGATAAGGACGAAGAGAAGTGGAAAAAGAAACAGTTGAAGGACAGATTGATAACATTACCGCAGAAAGTAATATTGGAGATGTTATGGTTGTCGGTGGAGGGATCAGCGGTATTCAAGCCTCCCTTGATCTGGCCGAGACGGGTTTCAAGGTTTACCTGGTTGAAAGCTCACCGACTATTGGCGGCAAGATGGCCCAGCTTGATAAGACCTTCCCCACCAATGACTGCTCTATGTGCATCGAATCTCCCAAGTTTATTGAATGCGACAGACATCCCAATATAGACATCCTGACCTATACTGAGGTTGAAAGGGTAGAAGGGGAAGCAGGTAACTTCAAGGTAACTCTGATTAAGAAGCCCAGATACATCATAGAAGAGGAATGCCTGGGTTGTACTACCTGTACCGAGTACTGCCCGGTCCAGATCCCCGATAAATATAATCAAAACTTATCTCTGAATAAATGCACCCATATATACTTCTCTCAAGCAGTTCCGCTTGTCAGTTATATAGACCCTGATACCTGCCTTTACCTCCAAGACGAGAAATGTAACATTTGCGTAGGAGTCTGTAAGAATAACGCCATAGATCTTCATCAAAAGGAGAAGAAGGTCGAAATAGAGGTAGGGGCGATAATTCTGTCTCCGGGCTATGAGATATTTGACCCCAAGCTGAGGGGCGACTATGGCTACGGAAAGATGGAGAATGTGGTAACCAGTCTTGACTTTGAACGAATATTATGTTCCACCGGACCTTACGAAGGTGAAATAAGGCGCCCTTCTGACAGGCAGCATCCGAAGAATATAGCCTGGATTCAGTGCGTCGGTTCCAGACAGGTTATACCGGGCGGTAACAGCTATTGTTCAGCCGTATGCTGCACGTACACCCAGAAGCAGGTAATTTTAACCAAAGACCATGACGCTGATGCCAGGTGCACGATATTCCATAACGATATTCGTTCCTTTGGCAAGGACTTCGAGCGATTCTACCAGAGAACAGAGAATTTGCCCGATGTTAGATTTATAAGGAGCTACGTATCAATAGGGAAAGAGCTGCCAGAAAGCAAGAATATAACCATAAAATACTCTACTGCCGATGACGGAGTAAAGGAAGAGGAATTCGATCTGGTGGTATTATCCGTTGGGTTGAACCCTCCTGATGATGTTGAGAAATTGGCTAATAAGTTCGGTATAGAGCTTAATTCTCACGGATTCTGTAAAACCAATCTTGTTAATCCTATTGAGACCTCCCGCCCGGGAATTTTTGTCAGCGGAGCCTTCCAGGGTCCTATAGATATCCCCGAGTCGGTTGTGACCGCCAGCGGGGCTGACGCTCTTATCAGTCAACTCCTTGCCTACCGGCGAGGGAAGCTGGCCAGAAAAAGGGTATATCCACCAGAAAGGGATGTCTCAGGTGAGGAACCCAGGGTGGGGGTCTTTGTGTGTCGCTGCGGAGCCAACATCGGAAGAGTGGTGGATGTTCCCTCGGTAGTCGAGTATGCTTCTACCTTAGACAATGTTGTCTACGCTCAAGAAGACCTCTTTTCGTGTTCTACTGATGCTGCCCGGCAGATAGCAGACGCAATCATAGAAAAGGGACTCAATCGCGTGGTTGTCGCCGCCTGTACCCCCAGGACACATGAGCCGCTATTCCGGGATACGCTTCGTGAGGCGGGAATTAATCCATATTACTTTGAATTTGCTAATATAAGGGAGCATTGCGCCTGGGTCCACTCTAAAGAAAAGGAAGAGGCCACCCAAAAGGCAAAGGATATAGTCCGGATGTCGGTAGCCCGCTCTGCCCTTTTACAGCCTTTGCAGGAATTTGAACTGCCGGTCGACAAAAGGGGGTTAGTAGTCGGAGGAGGTATAGCCGGAATGACCAGTGCTCTGAGCTTAGCCAACCAGGGATTTGAGGTTTACCTGGTAGAAAAGGATACAGACTTGGGGGGAATAGCTCGAAGAATTCATTACACCCTGGAAGGGATGGATGTTCAAGCATATTTGAGTGATATTATACGCAAAGTTTACCAACACCCCTTAATTCATGTATCCACTGATTCTACCATCACAGAGGCTTCCGGTTTTGTGGGGAATTTCATAACTAAGGTGACGTCTGGAGGAAGGGTCAAGGAGATACACCATGGAATAACCATCATTGCTACCGGCGCTGAAGAATATAAACCCACCGAATACCTTTATGGGAAAGATGATAGGGTATTTACCTTGCTGGAGTTGGAGGAGCAAATCGCCAAAGGAGAACCGAGGGTGATTAATGCCCAGAGCCTGGTTATGATCCAGTGCGTGGGCTGCAGAAATGAAGACAGAAATTACTGCAGCCGGGTATGCTGTAGTCAGGCTATAAGAAACGCCTTGAAACTGAAAGAGATAAACCCCCAGATGGATATCTACATTATCTATCGGGATATGAGAACTTATGGGTTTAAAGAGGATTATTACCGAGAAGCGGCGAACCGGGAGGTGAAGTTCATCCGCTATGAGCCGGATGATAAACCCCAGGTGGAAGCTGTTGAAGAGGGCGGTCAGCATATTTTAAGGGTTACCGTGACCGATCCTATTTTAGGCAAAAAGATTGCTATAGATGCCGATTCAGTCGCTTTAGCTGCCGCCGTTATTCCTTCAGCAACAAGTAATGAAATAGCCAAGTTATTCAAGGTATCTTTGAACCCGGATGGTTTCTTCATGGAAGCCCATGTAAAATTAAGGCCTGTTGATTTTGCTGCAGATGGCATTTTTCTGTGTGGGATGGCTCACTATCCCAAGCATATATCGGAAACAATTAGCCAGGCTTACGGAGCTGCCGGCCGGGCTGCAACCATTCTTTCAAAGGATTCAGTCACAGCCTCTGGTGCTGTTTGTGAGGTAAATGAGAGTAAATGCGTAGGGTGTGGCCAGTGTCAGTCAGTTTGTAAATACGGTGCTATAGAGCTTCATGATACACCACAAGGCAAAAAGGCTAGGGTTATTCCTGTCCTCTGTAAAGGGTGCGGTCTCTGTAGTACAAAATGTCCAACAGGGGCTATTACCTCGAAACACTATACTGATGAGCAAATCCTTACTGAAATTGACGCGGCGTTTCCAGCCCTTGTAAAAGTCCACTAATGAACAAAGTAGGGTTACTCTTTAGGAGCGAGCTAAAAAATGGTTGTAAGACACGAGTTTGAACCAAAGATTTTAGGATTTTTATGTAATTGGTGTTGCTACGCAGGGGCGGACCTTGCCGGAGTTTCTCGATATCAATACCCCCCTAATATAAGGGTGATAAGGGTGATGTGCTCCGGCAGAGTCGACCCGGCATTCATTTTCCGGGCTTTCTCAAAAGGAGCCGACGGAGTGCTTATCGGCGGTTGTTGGCTTGGTGAATGCCATTATGCCACGGAAGGGAATTACCATGCCTTAGATGTGACAAATCGGAGTAAAAAATTAATGGAACAGATAGGGCTGAACCCAGAAAGATTGCGGATTGAATGGGTGTCTGCTTCTGAAGGAATTCGTTTTGCCGAAATTGTTACCAACTTCACCAAGCAGCTGAAGGAGTTAGGACCTCTTGGGATAGGCGAAGGAATAGAGCTAGAGCAGTTAAAACTAGATCTTGAAGCAGCTGAAAGCTATGCCCGTAAGAAGCTAACCTCATACTATATTGACCCAGATAAGTGCCAGGCCTGCATGATTTGCCTTAAGAAATGCCCTGTAGGGGCGATCATAGGTGGCAAGAATCAGATCCATGTCATCGACCAAGAGAAATGCATAGGGTGTGGAATTTGCTTTCAAAGTTGTCCCCCTCGCTTTGGCGCGGTAAAAAAGATTCTTGCTGAGCCAGTTCCTCCTCCTATCCCCGAGGAGGCAAGAACTATAGTCAGAGAGGGTAAAGAAAGATAAAGACTGTACAAGAGCGTCTGTCTTACCCACAGAAGGTCAGAGGTTCAAGCCCTCTACCACCCACCAGAAATCCAGGTAAAACGGCAACGCTATCTGCGGGTGGGGGAATTCTGATAAAAGTTTATGCCCCCAGATAGGCTCTCTTGACAGTCTCAGCAGACCGGAACTCGCTGATATCACCCGCAAGAACGACCCTGCCCGTTTGAAGCGCATAACCCTTATTGGCTACCCGGAGGGCCAAGGGAACGTTCTGTTCCACCAGAAGAACGCTAACCCCTTCCTGATTAATGTCCTGAATCACCTGACCCAGATTGCCCACCATCACCGGAGCTAATCCCAGTGAAGGCTCATCCATTAAGAGCAGCTTTGGTTTGGCCATTAGGCCGCGACCTATGGCTAACATCTGTTGCTCACCCCCGCTTAAGGTCCCTGCCTTTTGATTTCGCCTCTCTTTTAGCCTGGGGAAACGCTCAAAGATCTTTTCCAGGTCTTTGTTTATGGCAGCCTTATCCTTACGTAAGCTGGCGCCAAGTTTGAGATTGGTCAAGACGCTGAGATAAGGAAAGAGCCTGCGGCCTTCGGGGATGTGGACTATGCCGAGTTTTACAATGTCAGTGGTTGCCATCTTATCTATCCGGCCGTTCTGAAACCATATCTCTCCTGAGGTTAACGGCACCAACCCCGATAAGACCTTTAAAATAGTGCTCTTGCCGGCTCCATTAGCACCAATAATACTGACCACGGACCCTTCGGCAACTTCCAGCGAAACGTCCTCTAAAGCTACGGACTTCCCGTAGTGTACCGTTATATTTTTAGCTTCCAGCAACATGTTCATCACCAAAGTAAGCTCTAGTTACTTCTTCGTTCTCCCTGACTTCTTTAGGCCGGCCCTCGGCAATTTTCTGCCCAAAGTTAATAACTACCACCCGGTCGCATAAATCCATAATCCGCATGTTGTGCTCAACCACCACAATGGTCGTCCCCTGCTGCTTGGTTTTTTCTATGCCGGTCATAGTGAATTCGATTTCATCCGGGTTCATCCCGGCTATGGGTTCATCCAGTAATAGTAATTTCGGCTTAACTGCCAGGGCTCGGGCAATGCCCAGCATCTTTTGATACCCGTGGGGCAGATTCTTAGCCAGCTCGTCCTTGACTTTATCCAGTCCCACCAGCCTCATTATTTCCAGGGATTGCTCCAGGATATAGGCCTCATTACGGCGATATTTTTTGGTATTGAAATATATATCCAGTAAACCTGACCTCGGGTGAAGATGGAACGATGCTGATACGTTCTGCAGAACGGTAAAATCAGCGAAAAGAGGGTTGAGCTGAAAGGTCCTGCCTATTCCCAGCCGGGCAACTTGATGGGGTTTTTTGCGGGTTATGTCTTTCCCGTCAAAAATTATCTGCCCTTTCGTCAGCCGAATGAAGCCGGTTATTAAATTGAAGATAGTGGTCTTGCCGGCGCCATTGGGGCCGATTAAGCCTACTATCTCCCCTTTGTTGACATACATGTCAAAATGGTTAACGGCCGTCAAACCACCAAATCGTTTGGTTAATCCCTTAGTTTCCAGGAACATGGGTAATTTTCTTCCCTTTTTTACGTTCTGAATACCACAACATCACTAGCTTAGGCAAGCTCACCAGACCCTGGGGCATCAGGAAGACGACAATTAACAACAAGAAGGCGGAAAGGTAGGGGGAATAGACTTTCAAATCGCGGGCAAATTCAGGGAGTAAAACCAGAATAGTGGTTCCGATGATGGGCCCGGCAAAGCTCTTAATACCACCGAGTAGTACATACATAACCAGCCACAGGGTTGCCATGAAGCCAAAGCTGGCGGGCGATAATACCGTATTGTAATGAGCATAACCGGCACCGGCTAGACCGGCAAAGAAACACCCCACACCCACCACCATAATCCTGTACCAGCCTTCGTTGATACCAACACTGGAGGCTACCAGGTGTGATTGGGCAATAGCCTTCAAAGTGATGCCGATGCGGGAAAACTCAAACCTGTAAAGGGCCAAAAGGCAAACCACGGTTAACCCCAGGAAGAAATAATAATAAGCTACCTTGGAGCTGCCAAACATAGACTGAATACCAACGAGACCGGCGTAACCACCGGTCCAGATTCCACCAGCATAAATTATATAAGTTACCCCTATACCAAAGAACAGGCTGCCCATAGCATAGTACAGCGCCCTCAGCCTGGCAAACGGGTACCCTATCAGCATCCCGATACCCATCGCCATCAATCCCCCCAGTGGCATGGTAAGCCAGGGTGGCCAGCCGAGCCACTTTGATGCCATGCCGGCGATATAAGCCCCAATGCCCATGAAAGCGCCATGGGCGAGGGGAAACTGACCGGAAATAGTTATCGTGCGCAGGCTGACAGCGGCAATGATGTATATAAAAGTCAGGATAAGTATATGTAAAATATAGGGGGACCCCTGTATCACGGGCAGCAGGGCTATAAGAACCACCAATCCGGCCAGAATAGACGGTTTGGTCCATTTCCTCTTATCTGTTATAGAAAGCTGTTTGATCATATCCGTACATCTTTGTTATTCTGCTTCACATCTCTGCCTCATGCCCAAAGAAACCCTGCGGCCGGATTAGCAAAAGAACGACGACTATGCCCACAGCGACGGCGTCACTGGCAGCACCGCTTATAAACAGGGGCAATATAGAATCCAGGGAACCCAGGACAAGCCCGGCAATGAAGATACCACTGATGCTCCCTACCCCAGACAGGATGGCCAGTATAAGGACCTTCACCAGCATGAAGTCTCCCATAAATGGGCCTAAACTCAAGTAAGCACCTATCATGCATCCAGCTATCGCCGCTAATGCACAACCTATGAAGGAGGCCAGAGCCGAAATGCGGTGGACTTTTATACCTTGCAAGAAAGCGCCTTCTATATCCTGAGAAATAGCCTGCATTTGCTGGCCCCACTTAGTCCGATTTACGAACCAGACTACTGCTCCCAGTAGAAAAGCACCAACAGCGAAGGTTGCGATTCTCTCGTAGCTAACCGATACGAGCCCAATTCTAAGAACACCTTCCGCAAACGGCGGCAACGATACTATCTGGGTTCCAACAATAATATTGACGCTGGTCTGCAGAATCACTATAACGGCGACGCATACCATTATTATGCGGTTAAAATCCCCGACAAAGGGACGGAAACAGAACCTTTCCAGGAATACCCCAAAGGCACCCATTGCTACTGCGGCAATTATTAATGCCGCCCATTGATTAATGCCCACTGCTGATATAAGTGCCAATCCAATATAACCGCCTAACATATAGATGGCGCCATGGGCAAAATTGGGTATCCCCAGCATATTGAAAAGAAAGGCAAACCCCAGCGCCACCAGTATGTACATGGATGACAATATCAACAAATTGGTTATAGTTGCTACTGCAAGTTCCATATAGCTCTTATTCTAGCTAGTTTTGAATCCTAAATTACCCACAAACGCCGGAGTAGGGGTTATTTACCCCCACCCCGGCATTATAGCAAAACGAAAACAATGGGTCAGGGTATAAAACCAAGGTCTATCCAGCCGGCAGAGGTCTCAACACCATCTTTCAGTATCTGTACTGCCTGCGGCGAAGCTATAACATGTTTAATCCCGAGGGTTTGCTCTCCGCATATCTTGGCCGGTCCCCAAATGGTTTCTACTTCATCCATCGACTCTAGCTGGTCTTTTATCGTCATTGGGTCAAGGCTCTGGGCAGCCTCGATGGCCTCTTTAAGAACCCACAGGCAGTTGGGAGCCGTCATTTCCAACTGATAATCGGCTCCATACTCGGCTGAAACCCTATCGATTATTTCACTGGCTACAGGTGCCATACCCGGGTCACCGGGTGTGAGGGCAATTGAGAATACGTCTTTCATTGCTGCCTCGCCGGCGATGGCCATAACCTGACTTATGCGCGCTGGCAGAGAGCCGGCATAGGGCTTGTAGTTACCTGACTCCCGTAGTCCTTTGACAAGGGGACCCATTTGAAACACAAGACCGTTTTGCATGAATGTGGCATCGGCTTCTTCTATAGCGTTCAGTTTCGCCACAAAAGCGTTAAAGTCTTGAGTTTCGTTAGGGTAGATAACCGGGTCGCCGACCACAGATATCCCTTGTGCCGCCAGTATCTCTGTGGCAATGGGTATCACAAAGGGTGGTGCGCCGTCATCCGGCGTGACAATAGCTACCTTCTTAACTTCAGGATAAGTTTCCTTAAGATACTGAGCTGCAGCAGCCGTTGTCAGCAGACTCCCGTTACCAGCCATGAAGGAATAGGGTGTGCTTGCATCCATCTCTCCAGGGGTATGGACTACCCAGGTATTAAAACGAAGTACCTGTTCAGGGTCGCATACTGCTCCCGCTGCCGGAGCGAAGAATGCGGTTGGTCCTATGATTAAGTCAATGCCTTCATCAAACACCAACTTATTGGCCGCCGCGGTGACGCCGTCAAAGGTGCTCTTGGTGTCGGCGACAACCAGTTCGACCATGTATTTCTCACCGTTAACCGTAATCCCGCCCTGTTCGTTAATTATGTCCGCAGCGAATCGGGCTTGATTCAGGTCGGGGACTTCACGGACTGAGAAAAAGCCGGTTATACCCAAAATCATACCGACGCGCAAAGTCTTCTCCTCGGCGTCTTGGCCTCCCGGACAACCGATAGCAATCAAGCTGATGGCTAATAACAATGCTAACGGTATTAACAATAACTTTTTGTTCATCTTTTTTACCTCCTTTTTAATCTTTGACATTATAAAGAACTCAGGTCACTTATCACACCTCCTTAATAACTCCACTTGATGGAATTTCAAACCTAGATTTTTCGCGTATATCATAATACGGCAAGGAGTAAGTTACAACAGGCGATTTCCTATTATCTCACAGATTCTACAGTGCAAGCCGGGGGGCATTTTGTCCTCCCCCCTCCCAAAGCCACTTATGTCACCCCCTATTCGCTGTCTTCAATACCGGGCGAATTAAATCTAGCTATGAAAGTTGTATGAAATAAGGCAATTTAATTAAATAATAGTATTTAGGTTGTCTGTTAAAAAGATATTACTAGCAGTTCGGTGCTTTGTCAATCGGTTAAAGCTTCGAATTTTGTTGAACTTGATGGAATATAATATAATCAAAAAGGCGGGATGCCACTTGCCCGATTACAGCTGAGGCTACCCACACGGGAGGGGGGAGAAACATATTTAAACCAGATGGGAAGAAGCTTAAAAACCACTGGTACCTCAGTTTCCCCTGACAGAGCCCGCCCACCAAGTAATCTTATTAACGTATTACTGTCTCTTGAAGTTACTTAAGGTAACCACGGATATTTACTCCTCTATATGTTTAGATATATCGTAGTACGGCGAGGAGCAAGTTGCAATAGTAAATTTTCTATGATGTCATAGATTTTAGTTAAAAAGCGGGGTTGCTCTGCCTGAGTGGGAAGCATCGGTTTTCCCCGAAAATGTTTCTCCGGCTAAAGCAATAAACTTATTAGCGATTGCGGGTAAAATAACATCCCTGCGGACGAGAACATCTACTCCCACCTGTATATCATCAACAAGGTGAAGTATCTTCAGCCGGCCCTCAGAGACCTCTTTTTCAACATTTTTCATACAGTAGAAACTTATGCCCTTACCATCCTCAACCAGACTCCTGCCCCATTCTATG
>Ga0307431_1000157_pt1 | contig 53590 bp, 54 predicted proteins | sample SalMarWE160170MG_FD_202155 | JGI IMG/M metagenome (GOLD analysis project Ga0307431, IMG submission 202155) | Salt marsh sediment microbial communities from the Plum Island Ecosystem LTER, Massachusetts, United States - WE1603-170 | ecosystem: Environmental > Aquatic > Marine > Intertidal zone >...
GGGGGTGGGTGCTGGAGAGATCACTGGCTTTCATGCCTTTCTTGCGGAAAGGATTGATGATATACATAGGGGCTGTGGCCTTATTGGCTGATTTTAACTGCCCAGTCGAGGTACCCAGCTTTTCCAGGGCTGAGGCCAGTCCTTCAGGGTATCTAGTGTAGAGGGCTGCCGAAGCATCTGCCAGGTACTCTCTCTTCCGAGAGATGGCAAAGTAAATGAGCTGCGCCACAATCGGCGCCAGTATCATAAATACGAGTGCCACGACCAGAATTATTAACTGAGCCCCCCCACCCCCTCCTGATGAGGAGCTTCTTCTTGAGCCGGTCATGCTGCCAAAAATTAGGAAACGTGACCCATACCAGGCTAGAATTACGATAGTGCCGAGCAGGATGCTACACATCGCCATGAGCAGCACATCCCGGTTCTTGATGTGGGATATCTCGTGGGCGATGACCCCCTGCAATTCATCGCGGTTTAGTTTTTGTAGCAGTCCCGAGGTAATAGCTACGGATGCCCGATTGGGGTCACGACCAGTGGCGAAGGCATTTAGTGCCGGGTCATCAATGATGTATATGTTGGGCATTTTCTCCAGACCGGAGGCAATCTTCATTTCCTCAACCACATTGTACAAACGGGGGTGGTCATCACGCTTAATTTTCTTCGCCCTCGACATGGTAAGCAGGAGACTATCACCCTGGAAGTAACCGACTAAACTCAAGATTACCCACACTAATATGGCAATGACCAAGCCCGCAAAAGCACTATCAAAGAAATACAGGCCCAGGAAATAGCCAATGAGGATCAGTAATGCTCCCATGCCTATTGTCAGCACTACCGACCTTATTTGATTAGACCTAATCTGTTCCCACACAGCTGAAGTGTTTTTTACTGACTGAAACTAACCTTGGGCGCTTCTCTTTCGGCGGCTAGAGTAACTTCAAAGAATTCGCTAGCCTTAAACCCGGTCATGCTGGCTACGATGTTAGATGGAAACATCTGCGTCTGGTTGTTATATCTTAGGACTGAATCATTGTAATACTGGCGAGAAAAGCTTATCTTGTTCTCGGTTGAGGCAAGCTCCTCCTGAAGTGCCAGAAAGTTCTGATTGGCCTTAAGATCGGGGTAGTTTTCCACTACAGCCAGTAAACGGGATAGGACCGAACTCAGCTCACCTTCGGCCTTGGCTCGCTCACCGGCTCCAGCAGACGATGCTTGCTGGGCAAGATTACGGGCTTTGGTTACTGATTCCAGGGTTTCCCGCTCGTGTTTCATATAGCCCTTGGCAGTTTCCACCAGGTTGGGAATGAGGTCATGGCGTCGTTTTAGCTGAACGTCAATCTGCGCCCAGGCGTTCTTTACTTGATTACGCCGCCTGACCAGGCCGTTGTAGATAATTAGGAATATGATAAGAAGAACCCCAACAATAATACCGATAATGATACCTGCTAACATATTAAACCTCCTTAGCTGATGTTCTCCGGGCGTTTTCTAATCGTTATTGCCTCCTTACTCCGGGGCTTCAAATACTTCTTCCAAGAAACTGATAACCTGTTCCCTGGAATCATGTTTTGGCGGATGTTCCCCAGCCAGATGTCTTATCAGTTGAGTAACCTCACCCCCATCAAACCATAATCCATGTTTATCACGGCATACATCGATGAGGATTTCAGGCTGTCCGCCTATCGCTGTTTTTTTCATCTTATGGCCACAGACGGGGCAATTTCGTTTCTTTTCTGGTGAAACGGCCTCCTGGGAGTTGAGGATGCCATCGAGAAACAACTTTGTCTCTTCAAGACCACGCGACTCAAGCAAAAGCTCGAGCTCTCCAGAGTCAAACCACACCCCCTTACAGCTATTACAATAATCGAGCTCAATATTATGATACTCAACGACTATCATATCGTGTTTGCAAACAGGGCATATCATTACTTTCAGACCTCATCGGGTGGTTTTAATAGTGTAGATGCCCGACGAAGTCATGTCAAGGTTGTTGTATAAGCTTTAGATAATACCAATGAGGTAAATGCGTTGAGAATCAGCTCTTTGCTCTTCGGCGTCTTCTGAGCCAGATTACCAAAGGCGGCACCCAGGCCCAGCAGAAAATGCCAAGCCAGATGAGTACAGTGGCTAGCCATCTGCCAAATGTTGTTAGCCCACGCACTGCCGCTTTTAAAGCAGCGGAAGCGCTCCAGGGTTCAGCCAATCCCTTTGTTTCCTGTAAGTCTACTTCAATAAGTGACGTCTCTGAGGTCTGCTCCAGGTATTTCATGCGGCCTTCAATTTGCTCAATCTGCCCTCTCACCTTGGAAAGCTCTTTCTGCACCATCAACATTTCCTCTACGTTCTCTGCCTTTTCTAACAAGGCTAGATACTGGGCTTCGGTCGCTTGAAGGTTACTTAGCTGAGCTTCTAGGTCAACATATTCCTCAGTTACATCCTTTGCCGTGGTATTCTCGTAGGGCACGGCTATAGCCAACTGGCGAAGTCTGTCGAAAGCCTCTTCAAATTTTTCAAAGGGAACGCGGATGGTAATGCGACCCTCAACCCTCCGTTCATAGTCATATTTATATGAAGAGACCACATAGCCGTTGAGTTCATCAGCCATCTTGGCAACTTCATCCATAGTCTCGGTTATATTTCCCACCTCCAAAGTCATGGAGCCTGTTTTTACGATTTTGCGGTCTTCCGTTAGTTCATCAGTAATCTCGCTTTCATCTCGCCCTCCCTCACCAGGTACATTGGGTGCTTCTGATGGCGAAGCACCACAGCCACTGATTAGCACTAACCCCAGAATTAGCAGTATTGGAATTGAAACTTTGAGCAGCTTATTAATTTTTTGCCCCTTTCTATTACTGTAAATGTATTACTGTAAATGCAGAAGGCCGCGGAAGGTTGCATTATTATTTAACCCAAAAAGCCTTGCGACTTTTATTCCAGCACACCCCAGAAGCAGTTTGGTTATATTATAACATAATAGGCTTGAATCTTGGGGGTCGAGGTGGCTTTAGACAATCTCTATCTCTATATCATCCGTGCTCTTCACCGTTTTCCCCAAATCAATCAGGGCTATGGTACGCTCAGAAATATAATGTCTATAAGCTGAAGAGGTGAATATAGTAAGGCATCTGCTGCCATACATTGTGGGTGGGGCATCTGGCTGGTGAGACCTTATTAAAACATTCTTGCCCAGGCGGGACATCATTTCCTCGAACCAGCCTTGCCCGAATTGAGGTCTCCCGGTATAGGGATCGATTCCCAGAAACTCCCCTTCACTTTCCTGCCAATCCCCCCAGGTTATTTGATGCCATTCAGTGCTACCTGGCTTTATCTTATTTATATCCTCTAAACCTGGCACATCGGGGAGTGCTCCATGCAGAGCAATGACTCCATTTGGCGTGGACGCTGCCAGCGGCAACTTGGAAAGGACCTCACTATATCGCTGGCGAAGTTCGGCATCCAGTCCTTCCCAGAAATCGGCAGGGTGGAAGCTGACTACAGCATGGCCTTCGTGATTTCCCATAAGCAGGTAAAGAGAATCAGGGTGCTCAATTTTGTGCCCAAGCAGAAAGTTAATGTTCTCCAGGGAGGCTGGCCCGCGATCAACATAGTCCCCCAGAAAAACTAGCTTATTCTCTGACTTGAGATACCTGTGGATAATTTTCTCCGTGGCTTCGAGGTCACCATGAGTATCGCCAACGAAAATGATTTTGCCTGACTCCAACTGTATTAACTTTGCTTCCGAGGCAAACCTCTTTTCCGCCTCGTTGAGTAACTCTTTTATCTCTTCTCTGGTCACAGATCAAAACTTTCCTTCACGGAACCGTATATCTCACAGCATAGATGTTTTCCGTGATAAAAAGCAACTCCGACTTGGCCGGAGCTCTGGAAAGCCCCGCATAATTGTTTTTGATTGAATACCTTTGATATGATGCGAATATGAAAGCCGGTCTGGTTTATGACCAAATCTATTTGGAACACGATACCGGTGACCACGTGGAGAATTCGCAGAGGCTGGTAGCTGCGATGTCTTATTTGAAAGAAGCTGGAATCGAGGAAAAGCTCACCTGTCTGCCTTCGCGCCCCGCCTTGCTAGAGGAACTGGAGGTGATACATACGACAGAGTATATCTCCTATGTTAAGAGCAAAGCGGAAAATGGTGGTGGTTGGCTTGACCCTGATACCGTAATGTCCCCGAAATCTTATGAAGCAGCCTTACATGCTGCCGGTGGGCTCATGGTGGCTGTAGAAGCGGTGATGAAGAGGGAGGCGGATAGCGCCTTTGCTTTGGTTAGACCACCAGGGCATCACGCCCTTCATGAACGAGCGATGGGCTTCTGCATTTTCAATAATATGGCAATCGCCGCTAAATTTGCCCTAAGCAAGTTCAATCTCGACCGTATTCTTATCGCTGATTTTGATGTCCATCATGGCAATGGGACTCAGGATGCTTTTTATGCCGACCCCAAAGTCCTTTACTTCTCCACTCACCAGTATCCCTTTTATCCCGGGACAGGATGGATGGATGAAACTGGAGCGGATGAAGGTGAGGGAACTACGGTTAACTTCCCCATGGCCGCTGGCTGGGGCGATGAGGAATACTTGAGAGCTTTCAACGAGGTGTTGGTTCCAGTAGCCCGGAGATTTCAGCCACAATTCATCCTGGTTTCTGCTGGCTTCGATGCTCATTGGGCTGACTACCTGGCTATGATGAGGGTAAGCGTTACAGGGTTTGCTCAAATGGTAATGATATTGAAAGAACTGGCTGCTGAACTATGCCAGGAACGTCTCGTTTTTACTCTGGAAGGTGGCTATAACCTTCAGGTGGTCGCTTCTTCCGTAAAAGCTGTTTTTGATGTACTTCTGGGTAATTCAGAGGTAGATGACCCTTTGGGGGAAGCATCAATGGCAAGAAAGCCCGAGGGATTTGACGAGCATATCGAGACAATAAAAGGAATACACAATATTCGGTGATAGCTCTAAGCATATAACTTGTTATGCTGGCCTCTTGGTGAAAGGCAAGAGTGCCCTCCACTCCTTCTTTTCCCACACCACCAGAAGCTGGCTGGAGATGCAAATAGAGCTGTAGGTGCCGATGATAACGCCGAGGAGTAACACCAGAACGAAATAATGTATGGTGGCTCCGCCAAAAAGGAACAGAGCCAGGATGACGAAGAGTGTGGTTAGGCTGGTATTTAATGAGCGCCCCAGTGTTTCCACAATGCTGGAATTTACTGTCGTGGCAAAGTCGGGGCTAATATGCCTTGATACATTTTCCCGAATGCGGTCAAAGATAACCACAGTGTTATTGATGCTGTAACCCACAACGGCAAGCAGTCCGGTGATAAACAGGGCATCAATCTCCACCCCGGCAATCCAGCCCAGGAGCGAGAAAATACCTACTATTATGAACACATCGTGGATAAGGGCGATAATGGCACAGGTGCCCCAGCGAAAGGGACTGGGCATGCGGCGAAATGCCCAGACAATGTAAAACAGCATAGCCACAGCAGCTATTATTACGGCGATGCCAGCATTGCGTGCTGTTTCGGCACCTACCGTGGGTGAGGCCAAATAGTAATCGCTTATTTTAACATGGGAATCTAATTCTGCCCCGATTTGCTCTGCTAGCTCGTTTGCCTCTTCTGAGGTTATTTCCCCAATGTGGATGATGAAATTGCCCTCACCCGCATTTTGAATGGTTGCCTTATCATATCCCAGCTCGGCTATTTCCTCACGTAACTGGCTTTGTTCAACCGGCGGGCTAAACTGAAAAGTCATAGATGTACCACCGGCAAAATCGATTCCCGGCTTCAAGCCAAAAACGGCCAGAGAAATTATCCCGGCAATAATAAGTATTCCTGAAATAAGGGAAAACCACCGCTTCTTACCAACAAAGTCTATCATTTCGCATTCCTCACTGTTTGGAATGGCCTTACTCCGTAAGCTGACAGATTGGTGACCACCTGGCTGCCTATAATCAAGCGGAGGAAGGTTCTGGTGATAATGATGGCTGTGAACATGGATAAGGCTACACCAATAGACAGGGTCAGGGCAAAGCCCCTGACCATAAAAGCGCCGAGTGTGCCACCAAGCCAGAAAAGGACGATGCAGGCAATGAAGGTAGTGATGTTACTATCCCTGATGGCAGTCCAGGCCCGATTGAATCCAGCCTCAGCGGCAGCACCTAAGCTGCGCCCACCTCGCAGTTCCTCCTTGGTGCGCTCAAAAATAAGGACATTGGCGTCTACAGCCATGCCCAACGATAGAATAAAGCCGGCCACACCAGGCAAAGTCAGGGTTACAGGTACAAGCTTAAAAATGGCTAAAAGCACTACGCCATAAATCCCTAAACTAAGGCAAGCCACTAAGCCCGGTAATCGATAGTAAAGAAGCATGAATAGCAACAATAACACTATCCCAATAACTGCCGCCAGTATGCTCTTCCTGATAGAATCAGCTCCCAATGTAGCATCCACTGTCCTTTCATAGAGCGGAATACTAGGTTCAAATTCTCCGTCTACCCACCTCCCCAGTGGAACGTCGATCCGTCCAGCGTTAAGTAATTTGGACAATTCAGTGGCATCAGCAAGGCGCAGTCCTGTAATTTGTCCCCTGTCTTCTATCACACTCTCGACTGTCGGGGCGATGATACGACCATCTTCACCCCGGAGTGGCTCATCGCCAAGGTAGATAGCCAGTGGTTTTCCGAGAAGGCGGGTTGTTATTTGTTTGGAAAGCTGCGCTCCCGTTTCGTCCCACTCAAATACCAGTAATGTTTCGCCGGTGGTTTGGCTTACAGTAACGTAAGTGTTCTCCTTGAAATATCTACTGGTAAGGGTTAACTCTTTGCCATTAACCGTTCCTATAGCAGGAACGGTGAAATTTCCTTCCGCATCCTGCTCCCGGAATTCGAGCACAGTGAAGAGTCCGACCATCTCCTTAGCCTTCTCGATGTCAGCAATACCCGGTATTTGGATGACAATACTATATTCCCCCTCGTGTTTCTGTATTTGGACGGTGGACTCGGTTATGCCCAGAGCGTTGATACGCCTTTCTATAACCCCCTTCACACCCTCCATAATCTCATCCCTGTTGTCAGGCTCGATACCGCTGACATCGGTCTGATAAACCAGGTAGCTGCCACCGGCAAGGTCGAGTCCCAGCCTTAATCCTTCCCTTCCAAAAACATTCCTATCCAGTGGGACTAGGGACCATAAGGCGAAGCCAAACAGAGCAAGGATGAAAATCAATAAATAAATGTTTCTACTTCTCAATTTAGTCTACCTTTGTGTTAGGGATTGTTTTTACTCCAGAATTCTGAGATTTCTGGGAAACTCTTGTGTGCTGTTTGCTCACAGATGACAGTTTCCTTCGAACCAGGGCTAATGCTTCTTCTCGGGTGCTTAACTCACCGCTGGCATGAGCCTCGTTGACCATGGCAAGGAGTTTGCCAATCAATGGTCCCGGTGCTAAGCCAAAGGTATCCATGATATCATGGCCATCAATGAGTTTCACCGGCAAGATTTTGGCTTGCTGCTTGTCATGCTCTGCCAGTATGTAGTTTATTAATTGGCAATGTTTTTCCCAATCCTCCATAGATATCAGAGGACCACGGGTAGCAAGACAATCGGCTAAAGCCAGAAGGAGTATATCAATGCTGGCGTCGCCGGTATCTCTAAAGTAGCGATAAATTGCCCGTTGGGTAGGAAATTCCTTATTTGCCATCTGAACTGGGCGAAGGTGATGGTAGACAAGGCTTTCCACCAGTCTTATTTCCCGATTGCTAAATCGCAACCGTTCCAGAATGTCCGCAGTCATAGCTGCTCCTTGCTTAGTATGCCCTAAAAACCTGGCTCTACCTGTATCATCAATAGACTTTGTCATTGGTTTCGCAATATCGTGGAATAGTCCGGCTAACTTGAGTAGAACTTTGTGGTTACTTCCGCTGGAAACTTCCTGAGACAGGTGCCTCTCTATCATGTCAGACCAGGGAGCAGTAGGCAGCATAGCGTCGTTGCCGTACTCCCATTCACTTTCTCTAATGAGGAATTCTACTGCAGCTACGGTCTGCACAGAATGGTCGAAGACATCCCAGAAGTGCACTGTTGGTTGCTCTACTCCCTTGCTCTCTGCTAGCTCGGGGATTAGAGCTAGAAGCAAGCCAAGTTTATCTAAGTATCTCAGATGGTAAGCAGCTCGGGGCAGAGTGAGCAAACGAAGCAACTCTTCTCTGATTCTCTCCCCCGGGACTTCAGTGATAGCCTGGCAATAGCGGCGAATTAAAGATTCTGTGTCTGGCTCTATAGTGAAGTCAAGCTCTGCAGCCAACCTCACTGCCCGCAAGAGTCTTGCGGCATCGGCTTCAAATATTTGCTCGCTCACCCCCCGCACTATTTTATCTCTCAAATCCTCCCTACCGGAAAAGGGGTCGATAAGCTTCAAGGGGGATTGCTTTTCAGTCAAAAGCCTTGCCGATTTTCGGGAGTTCATCTTGGTGGCTTTGCTGGCGGCGACAAATTGGCTGAGTTCCAGAGCCATGGCATTGATGGTAAAATCGCGGCGGGCAAGGTCAGTTTCGATGTCTCCGGTAAAAGGGGAGAAATCAAAATGCCACTCTGCCCCATGCGATTCTTGGTTTTGTGAATTCCTTCTTGGCTGCTCGTCTTCAGTCACCACTACTCTAGCTACGTCGTTGACATCATCAAGGAGCACAAATTTGCCTCCTATTTCTCCAGCTACTTCCCGAGCTATGGTTATGGCATCACCGCTTACGGCAATATCTACATCGTTGGTCTCTCTTCCCAAGAGCCAATCACGGATGAAGCCACCAACGATATAGCCTTGCTTTTTCTGGATAGCTAACAGGTGGGATATCTTAGCCAGGGTGGCAGGTAAATTGCCGCTTTTTATGAAGGACATGACAGTGAATTATAGTTTGTGGCAGCAAGTATTGTAAAGGTTTAGTTGTGGGGTAGGGATGGTGGGTCCCCTTTCACCTTTGCGCGGAGGCAGGGTATCAGCTAATTGCCATGGCAGCGCTTAACCATCTCCAGATGGTAAGGTTTACTGGGTATGTGAAGCTTCTATAGCTTTTTGGCGTTGGTTTCTACTTGTTCTAATACCCAGGAGCACCACCTTTCTATTCCCTCGCTGGTCTTGCAGGAAAGTTGGAAAATCTCGGCTTTAGGATTTAGTCCTTCGATGGAACGGCGAAAGGCGGCAATATCGAAATCAACGTGGGGAAGAAGATCCATCTTATTTATTATCACAGCATCGGCATCGATAAAAATAAGGGGATATTTAGTGACCTTATCATCCCCTTCAGGCAGACTGGAAATCACTACCCGTTTGTGTTCTCCCAGGTTAAATTCGGAGGGGCAAATGAGATTGCCTACATTCTCAATTAAGAGTAGGTCTATGTTATTCAGAGGCATGTCATTTAGAGCCGACTCAATCATGGCAGCCATTAGAGAACAACTTTCCGGCATATTTCGGGTATTTATTTGTACTACTGATTTTGCCTCGCTCGACACTTTCTCAGCGTCTACCGTGGAAGCAACATCGCCTTCGATAACAGCCATGTTCAGCCTGCTTTTCAGCTTGGCCATGGTTTGTAGAATAAGACTCGTCTTGCCGGCACCTGGAGATGACATAATGTTAATAGCAAAAACCTTGTGCCTGTCCAATAGCTGTTGATTTCGTTTAGCTATGGTCGAATTAGCCTCCAGAATGTTCTGGATAACTTCTATTTTTTTCATTCTACTTCCATGCTTTCGATATAGAGCTCTCGTCCCTTGGATATTTCTAAGCTCTGGCCCTGGCATTTAGGACAAGACCATAGGGTATCTTGGGGGTGGAAAGTCGTGGAACAGGTCCGACAGCGTAATTGAGTTGGCACTAATTCAAAGTGGAGTACTGCTCCTTGAGCGATGGTATCTTTGCTGAGAGAATCGAAATAAAACTGAATACAGTCGGGGACAAAACCTGACATCTCGCCAATTACTAAGTTGATTTGGATGACCTTGGTGGCTTGCGCCTCATTAGCTTTTTCCAAAGCGATATTAACTATGTTTTCAGTTACTCCAAGTTCATGCATTTGGTGAAGCAAAACAAGCTGCTATATTGTAAACTACTCCCTGCTTTAATTTCAATCCAGCGAAAGGTTCCAGTTTGGATACCTCGATACGATAAAACTTGTTACTTTCCCACGCTATATATTTTTAGATTTCGATTCTCCAATCGTGGGAGTATATGTTAAACCCTTTGGAACTGGCAAATCCTATGAGTGTTATCCCGTATTTATTGGCTTCTTTTATAGCCATGTCCGTGGGGGCAGCGATGCTTACAACTATTGGTATTTCGCAAAAAATCGCCTTTCTGATTATGGAAGCCGTTTGTCGGCACGAGCTAACCAGGAAGCTATTCGATAAATTGATTCTGTCTCTAATTGCTAGGCCGATGGCTTTATCTATGGCGCAATGTCTACTTATATCCTCAACAAAAATCTCCTTATCCTCACAGATTCCAATAACATGTGTGCAGCCAGTCTTTTGGTACAAAGAACTGTTTTCGTTTAGCGCTTCTATCAAATCAAAAACTTCACTTTTGGCTCGCTTTTTCTGAGAATCACAGTTGCTGGGGGTCTTAAGTAATCCTTCGGGAATGTTCACCTCAAACTTATTGCTGCCAAGTTTCTTGATTCGGGACAAAGAAGGGTCTATGCCTCTTGATTTCAAATTGCCAGCTATCATTTCTTCTAGGTCAACGGGAATGCAGTGGAATTTATGAATTTCTCCATTGAGCTTGACGATAATCTCTTCTTCATGGACAAGCTCATCTGTCTTCTCCCGCTTACCATCTCTGGAAATTTCTAAAATTTCTATTTCGGTACTTCTCTTCCCCATGATTTGTGGAAGTCCTTTATATCGTCTATTATGCTTCTGCAAGCATTGAAAGCTGGCTCTCTGTGAGAAGCGGAAACTGCTACTAATACAATGTTCTCTGATATGCCTAATAAACCCACTCGATGTACTATCGCTACATCCTCGACATCAAATTTGTCGATTGCTCTTTTTTCTATCTCATCCAGTTTCTGCACAGCGTGGTTATCGTCCTCAAATTCCAGTCCAAGTCCTCCAGGGAATTCACGCGCAGTGCCCAGGTAAATTGATATTGCCCCTATTTTGGGGTTCTTCATTTCCTTGATTATCTCATCGACAGAGAAATCTTCTTTTCTTATCTCAATCATCTCGGCTCACCATGTGATTACATGTTTGGGATTTATTTTCGCAGGCAGGTCATTTGATGCTCTCTTAATTTGGGCTCCTTGTAGTTTCTAGCCGGGGGAGCTATATTTGGCAGGTGTCACAACTTGTGGCAGAGCATGAGCTACAAGGAGAGCTTCCCCCGATTGGGATAGATGATGCTTCACTGCTTTTAGAAAAGGAGGCAAAAGGGGAGAATATTCGTTTTGCGCCATTGTGACAGCGGGGGCAAGAGGCGTTTTCGTTTGCTTGGGTTTGGTGGCGAAGTGATTCAAACTTAAAGTTGCAATTAGGACAAAGATATTCATAGATGGGCATTTTTAATCCTTTTCCTTATCAAAGGCTTTTAGGAATACATCAGGGACTTGAGGTACCTGGGCATCGATCCATGTTTTGAGGCAGGTCGAGGAGCAAAAATTGTAATGCTCGACTACCTTTGGCCCTTTCCATCGTGAAACCATGAACCAACCATTGAGCACCTCGCATGGTCGCTCCTCTCCACTACATTCCACTCTTTCACCACAAGAATGGCAGGCAAAATATTCCCGACGCATTTAAGTCTCCAGCCTGATTCGTTGTTTATCCCCTTCCTGGAATGCAGTCAGGGATTATACGGCCACCACCTCCTTAACTTCGGGCACCTGTTCCTTGAGCACCCGTTCAATCCCATCCCTCAAGGTCATGGTTGCCATGGGGCAGCCACTGCAGGCACCAGTCAGCTTTAATGTCACAACTCCATCCTTGACATCTATTAGTTGGACATCCCCTCCATCGGCTAACAATGCTGGTCTCACTTGGTCCAGAGCTGCTTGTACCTTTTCGCGTATTTTTGCCTCCTTACTTTGTTAAATATAGAGCTAAAAACGCCTATTGTCAAATTAAACTGAACTTTAAGCATCGGTCTGCTATCGGGCAGTATTATCACCGGGCTGGTTTGTCCCCAGAGAAGTTGGTATAGGGGACAAAGATAATCTATAATGCAGTTTTGGGAGTTTACCGCATGATCTCTGTGGAAGAAGCCCTCGAGAAGATTTTGAGCTATGTTGAGGTTCTCGAGCCCGAGCGAAAGCCTATTTTGGACTGCTTGGGACAGGTCCTGGCTGAGGATGTCTATTCCACTATAGATATTCCCCCGCTGGATAATTCCGCCATGGATGGTTATGCCCTGCGAGCCAGAGATACTCGTGGGGTTAGTAAATCATCACCTAGATATTTGGTCGTGGTTGGAGAAGTTGCTGCCGGGTCTATATCTGCAAAGGAAGTCAAGCCGGGAACGGCCATCCGTATTATGACAGGAGCGCCATTGCCTGAAGGGGCTGATGCCGTAGTTCGATTTGAGGACACTGATGAAGTAAACCGCAAATTATCCGGTGGTGACCTTCCGCACATCGGCATATTATGCCAGGCAGAGAAGGGATTGGATGTCCGGGGTAGAGGCGAGGATATTGCCAAGGGAGATTTAATTCTTAAAAAAGGAAAGGTGCTTCGTCCCCAAGAGATAGGGGTGCTGGCTTCTCTGGGGTGCTCCACTGCGCTGGTTATCCGTCGGCCGATTGTGGCTATTCTGGCTACGGGAGACGAGCTTATTGGTGTTGACCAGCCATTGTCTCCCGGTAAGATTCATGATAGCAATAACTATACCATTGCCGCCGAAGTCTCTCGCTATGGTGGGATTCCCAAACTTCTGGGCATAGGGCGCGATTCGGTTCAGTCTCTAACCAAGAAAATCTATGAGGGTTTGGGTGCAGATATGCTTATTACCTCCGGGGGTGTGTCCAAGGGAGACTACGATATAGTAAAGGATGTCCTGGCAGGGCATGGGGAAGTTGGCTTCTGGACGGTTTGTATGAAGCCCGGGAAACCGCTTGCCTTTGGGGTTATTAAAAAGACGGAAGGAGGGAGGGAGAAGAAGGTGCCTCACTTGGGGTTGCCGGGCAACCCCGTCAGTTCCATGGTTACCTTTGAACAATTCGCCCGTCCTGCCATATTAAAGATGATGGGAAAGAAAATTCTGGCAAAGCCAGTTATTCAAGCTATTATCGAGGATGATGTTGTGGATACTGATGAGCGCCGCCTCTTTGCCAGGGTAAGTGTAACCAAGCGTGGTGGTCAATATTATGCCTCCGTCACCGGCCCCCAGGGCTCGGGAATTCTTACGTCCATGGCCAAGGCTAACGGTTTGGCTATTATCCCCGAAAATAGCAAGGGGGTAAAGGCCGGAGAAGTGGTCGAGGTGCAGATGTTGGATTGGGGAGAGGAACAAGGCGAGGTGGAAAAATTGCCGATTGTTTCAATCGTGGGCAAATCGCAATCTGGCAAAACAGTGCTTATGGAGCAACTTATTGCCGAGTTTAAAAGAAGAGGATATAAAGTCGCTGCCATAAAGCATGGTCGAGGTGGGATGGAAATAGACCACCCTGGAAAAGATAGCTGGAGGTTTGCCCAAGCGGGCAGCGATGCCGTACTTATTAGCTCGCCTGATAAACTAGCCTTTATTAAAAGTGTGGACCACGACCTTGGTATTGAAGAAATTTTGCCCATAGTTGGTCCTGAATTCGACCTTGTACTTGTCGAAGGATTCAAGAAAAGCAAGATTCCTAAGATCGAAGTGCATAGAAAAGGACTCGGAGATGACTTATTGTGTTCTCCCGAGGAACTTTCGGCCATTGTTACCGATGGGTCACTGGATACCGATGTACCTAAGCTTCCATGGGGTGATGCAGTAACAGTAGCTGATTTCATAGAAAAGAGTTTCGTGTTGAAAAGCCAGGGCAGTGTCTCTCTACCTCCCATGAAGGGAAAGGGTTAGGTGAAGAAAATGTTTAAAGTGGGGATATTGACCATCAGCGATAAGGGCTCAAGAGGGGAGCGTCAGGATAAGAGCGGAGAGGCTATTCGCGAAATCATCTCCAGTATGGATGCCCCCATTGTAAATTACGATATAGTTCCTGATGAGAAAGAGCTTATTATTGAAAAGCTGGTTAAGTGGGTAGATGAGGACGATTTAGACGTGCTCATCACCACGGGTGGAACAGGACTTACTCCTAGAGATGTTACTCCAGAAGCAACTCTTGCCGTGGTTGATAAAATTGTCCCCGGTTTTGCCGAGGCGATGAGGGCTGAGAGCCTGAAGAAAACCCCCATGGCCATGCTCAGTCGAGCAGTTGTGGGCACTCGCGGGAAATGCTTGATTATCAACCTGCCGGGAAGTCCCAAGGCAGTACGCGAATGCCTTGAAGTTATACTGCAGGCTCTGCCTCATGCTGTGGAAACGCTTAAGGGCCAAGCAGGCGAGTGCGGCACAGCCCCAACTTAAGTCACGGATATATCTCCAGCCTGCCGTATCTATGGTTACTCAACCACCTGAATCCCGACACAATTTTTACCTGTCATTCTGAGCCTTTCGTCTGATGTCATTGCGAGCGTAGCGAAGCAATCCTATACCCCTCCACGAGATTGCTTCGGCTGACCTCGCCAGCCTCGCAATGACGGAGGGAATGTGTCATTGCAAGCCGATTGGATTTTGGATGATTTAAAGCGCAGGATGATTTAATCATTTAAAGATGATATACTACAAGAGCTATGTCTCAATCTTATGTTTGCCAGTTACTGCGGGGTGTCGTGGAGCCTTTGTTGCTTTTTATTATAGGCGAATTGCCCATACATGGCTATGAAATTGCCAAAGAACTGGAGCGGAGGAGCGAAGGCTACATCAATCTTACGGCAAGCACCCTCTACTCTGCATTACGCCGTTTGGAGAGCAGAGGCCTTGTGTCAAGCTCGTGGCAGTATATTGCTAAGCAAAAGCGCCGATGTTATGAGTTGACGGAGAAAGGTCGTCAGATTCTGGCTGAAGAATTGGCTCAATGGGAGAAGTTTCTTGGTGCTACCGACAAAGTTATAGACAGCCAGTGAATTGGAAATTCAAATTTTAGGAGCCCACCAGCTCGAGTTAAAGGGTACACGGTTAACTTCTCTATTAATTGATGGAATTCTGGCTATAGATGCTGGTGGACTTACCTCTGCCCTTTCTCTGCCCGAACAAAAAAAGATAAAAACCGTTTTGCTTACCCATCACCACTTCGACCATACTCGGGATCTAGTTACTCTGGCTGCTAACGCTGGCTATTACTGGCAGGGGCAGTTGAAGGTCTATGCCCTGCGCTACACGCTTGATATTGTCACTACCTGTCTTCTTGACGGCAAGATGTATGCCAATTTTCTTGAGTATCCCAGTAAAGAGAAACCGACTCTCATACTTGAGGCTGTCGAGCCTTATAGCAGAAAAACCATTGCTGGTTATGATGTTTTAGCAGTGCCGGTAAAACATTCCGTACCTACTGTTGGCTATCAAATCACCTCTTCGGACGGTAAAAGCCTGTTTTACACCGGCGATACTACCGTGGGAATATCTAACCACTGGCAGTACGTTTATCCTCAGTTGCTTATTGCTGAAGTTGCCGGGCCTAATAAGTATGGAGATTGGCTCAAGAAAGCTGGTCATCTTTGTGCACGGCTTTTAAAGGAAGAGCTCATACAATTTCGCCAACTCAAAGGGTATTTACCTCGCGTCATTGTTATCCATATCGGGAATCCTTTTGAGCAGGAGATTAAGGAAGAAGTGGCCCAGGTGGCTCAGGAACTAGAAGCAGATATAAGCCTGGGCTATGAAGACATGAAGGTCACCTTGTAATCGCCACCCACGGCATCACTGCTATTCTTTTCTACTGGTGAGTATTTACGGAGTTGCGCCTGAAGGCTGGCGCCATAGTAACCCATCCTATGGCGCCAACCATTTTCCTCACGCTACCTTTGGCAGCTCAAGCTGGGCCTTCTTTACCTCTTCCTCAGGATAAGCATAATCCACGAGTTTACCAGAGAGGTAGGCATCATAGGCAGCCAGGTCGAAGTGACCGTGTCCGCTATGAGCTATCAGGATGGTTTTGGCTTCGCCAGATTCTCGGCACTTGAGGGCTTCATCTATAGCTACCTTGATATTGTGGCATGGCTCAGGGGCGCTGATAATGCCCTCAATGCGGGCAAACTTTACCCCAGCCTCAAAGGAGGCAGTCTGATGCACGGCTTGGGCTTCAACCAGTCCCAGTCTATGGAGGTGGCATATAGTAGGTGCCATTCCATGATAGCGCAGTCCACCGGCATGGATTGGGGGTGGAATAAAGCCATGCCCCAGGGTATACATTTTAATCAGGGGAGTTAACCCCGACATGTCACCAAAATCATACTCATAAAGTCCTTTGGTCACGCTGGGACAGCTTGCCGGCTCACAACAGATAATGCGCATATCCGGTTTCTTCCCGCTAATTTTATCTCTAATCCAGGGGAAGAATTGCCCAGCGAAGTTTGAACCACCGCCAATGTTACCCACGATAATATCAGGGTAGGCGTCTGCCATCTCCATTTGCTTCCGGCATTCCTCGCCGACGATGGTCTGATGAAGCAGAACATGGTTAGCCACGCTGCCAATGGAATATTTATACTCCGGATGGTCTATCATATACTCTATTGCCTCGCTAATAGCCAGACCTAAACTACCAGGACAATCAGGCCATTTTTCCAGCATGGCTCGCCCTGACTTGGTCTCGGGACTGGGGCTGGGGACACAATTAGCCCCGTAGGTCTCCATCAAGATGCGGCGATATGGCTTCTGGTGATAGCTGATGCTGACCATAAACACCTTGCACTCCATATCAAAAAAGCGAGTCCCCATAGATAAAGCACTGCCCCACTGCCCGGCCCCGGTCTCAGTACATAAACCCTTGAGGCCTTGTTTCTTGGCGTAGTATGCCTGAGCCGTTGCGGTATTGGGCTTGTGGCTCCCCCCTTGGCTTGTTCCTTCATACTTGTAGAAAATCTTGGCCGGCGTATCCAGAGCCTTCTCCAGCCGATATGCTCGATGCAACACCGTTGGTCTCCACGTGCGGTAAACCTCCTGCAGTTCCTCAGGGATTTCAATCCAGCGGTCTTTCCTATTGAGCTCCTGCTCGGCGCATGCCCTGGCAAATATACCGGCTACTTCATCTACGGTTACCGGTTTTCCCGTTCCCGGGTGCAGCATTGGTGGCATATCCCCGGGCATATCGGCCATAATGTTGTACCAACGAGTGGGCATATCCTTCTGGTCAAGAAAATACATTCCTTTCTCCATTTTGTTCTCCTTTCTATCTCATATTTAGGCTGACTCCGTTAATAATACCTAGCGCATGTTCACCTCCTAGTTTTTTTCTGCCATTTTATTGACCAAAGCCTCTCGTAAGCTTGACGCAAAGGCTTTAAGAGAAGAGAAGGTGGTATCTTCCTCCATCAACTGTATGATGCGGCTGCCAATGATGACCCCATCAGCTATCTTGGCTATTCTTCGGGCTTGCTCAGGAGTGGAGACTCCAAAGCCTACACAAAGAGGCTTTTCGGTTCTTGCCTTCACCCTGGCTACGAAGCTTTCCAGTTCCTCGGGGAGTTTATTCCTGGCGCCAGTGACGCCGGTCAGGGAGACTAAGTAAATGAAGCCGCTTGACCTGCTGACCACTAGTTTGATGCGTTCTTCGGTGCTAGCTGGGCTGAGAAGATAAATGAGGTCGAGCCCGTGCCTTCCAGTTGATTGTTCCAGGCCCTGTCCTTCCTCGGGTGGGAGGTCAGGTATAATCAACCCGTCAATGCCCACCTCGGCGCACTTTGAGCAGAATTGCTCCAGCCCGAACTTAAGCACAGGGTTGTAGTAAGTCATAAACACCAGAGGAATTTCTACTTGCCGTCTTAGCTCCTGAGCCACCTCAAAGCAGACCTTGGGGGTAATTCCTTGCCTGAGCGCTTCATAGCTTGCTCGCTGGATAGTGGCACCGTCAGCTAGGGGGTCGGAGAAGGGGATGCCAAGCTCGATGATGTCACATCCGCTGCTGGCGAGAAGAGGCACTACCTTCAAGGTTGTTTCAACAGTGGGATAACCTACTGTGATGTAAGGAATGAGAGCAGTATGATTTGCTCTGGCAAAAGCTGAAGCGATGCGGCTCAAAGCTTCACCCCCAGTGCCTTGACTACGATGTCCATATCCTTATCGCCATGCCCACTCAGGTTGACTACAATGATTTGTTCCTTATCTAGGGAGCCTGCCATTTTGGCCGCGTAGGATATAGCGTGGGCTGGCTCAAGGGCCGGAATAATGCCTTCGGTCTGGCAGAGAAGCTGGAAGGCTTCCAGCGTATCCTTATCATCCACTGCGACGTAGGTAGCCCGCCCAATCCTCTTGTAGTAACTATGCTCGGGCCCTACTCCGGGGTAATCCAGCCCGGCGGCAATGCTTTGAGTCCCGAGAATCTGCCCGGCATCGTCCTGAAGGACATAGGATTTCGTCCCATGCAAAACTCCTACCGTACCGGCAACCAGGGAGGCGGCGTGTCTTCCTGCCCTGATTCCTTTTCCTGCCGCTTCTACTCCGATAAACTTGACACTTTTATCGTTTACAAAGGGGTGGAAAATCCCGATGGCGTTGCTTCCTCCGCCCACACAGGCGATGACATAGTCGGGCAAACGATTGCGCTTAGCTAAAATCTGCTCTCTGGTTTCTTTGCCTATGATTGATTGAAAATCGCGCACCATTACTGGGTAAGGATGAGGCCCCACCACCGAGCCCAGAAGGTAATAGGTATTTCTGACGTTAGTTACCCAATCTCTAATAGCCTCATTGATGGCATCTTTCAGTGTTCTGGTACCTGAGGAAACAGGACGCAGCTCAGCACCAAGCAGCTTCATACGGAAGACGTTGAGGGCTTGACGCTGTATGTCTTCTTCACCCATGTAGACAATACAATCCAGCCCTAGCTTGGCACATATGGTGGCAACAGCTACCCCATGTTGCCCAGCGCCGGTCTCAGCGATAATCCTTTGTTTTTTCATGCTCTTGGCGAGGAGACCTTGCCCGAGAGCGTTGTTTATCTTATGGGCTCCAGTATGAAGGAGATCCTCCCTTTTAAGGAAGATTTGCGCCCCCCTGCAATGCTTGGTGAGCCTTTCGGCGAAATAAAGTGGTGTTGGCCTTCCCGAATAGTCACGGGACAAAGAATCGAATTCAGCCCAGAAGGACGGGTCACGCTTCGCCTCTTCGTAGGCTGTTTCCAACTCATCCAAAGCCGGCATAAGGGTCTCAGGCACGAACTTGCCGCCAAACTGCTCGAAATAACCGTGCGAATTAGGTAGCTGCTTGTCTTCTCTCATCGACTTTCCTTACCTCTTTGATGAACGTTCTTATTTTGTCTATATCCTTGTCCCCTCCCGTCTCTACCCCGGAGGAGACATCCACTCCCCAGGGTCTTACTGTCTCGATTAACCTGGCTACATTCTTCGGGTCGAGTCCACCGGCAATAATGACCGGAAATCTCTTAGCTGCCTGCTGAGCTAAGTTCCAGTTGAAGCTTTCTCCTGTTCCGCCATATTTGCCTTCAACCTGGGAGTCAAGGAGGGTGATAAATCTTTGTGTGGGAAGCAATTTACCTCCAGCAGATAACTCAGCGTAGAGCTCCTCGGGGGATTGCTGACCTATTCGAATTGCCTTGATAACTGGTTCAACAACCTCGCGACAATACTCCCAGGATTCATCGCCACTTAGCTGAACCCAATCTAAAGCACAGAAATCGGCGATCTCATTTACCTGAGAAGCCGGTGCATTGACAAAGACGCCGACCACTTTTGTGGCATCGCTGCTTTTCTTTACCGCACTGGCTATCTCACATGCCTTGGTAGGAGTTACCTGTCGTTTACTGGGAGCGAAGACTAAGCCGATAAAATCAGCACCAGCCTCGACCGCTGCTAGGGCATGGTTCTCATCTCTAATCCCGCAAATCTTGACACGAGTCATAGCAGACTAAACTCCAAATTCAAAATCTAAATATCCCAAATTCAAAACCTTCTTGTTTCGGGCACTAGAGTTTCGGGCTTCGATATTGTTTAGCATTTCGTATTTAGTGCTTAGGATTTCCCCCCATTACTTAAATCTTGAATCCGAAATTCTAACGCATTCTCCTATCAATTCCTTCATCTTAGCCCGGACATCACCGGCGGTAACCAGAGCCTCGCCAACAAGTACAGCATCAACTCCCCATTTCCCGAGCTTTTCAATATCTCTTTTGCTTTTAATGCCGCTTTCGCTAACTAAAATTCGCTCTTGGGGAATGAGAGGCCGCAATCGGCGGGTCGTATTAATGTTAATAGAAAATGTATTAAGGTCTCGATTATTAATTCCGATGATTTCCGCTTCGCTGAGAACTGCCCTTTCCACCTCGCCTTCATTGTGTACTTCAACCAGGCACCTTAAACCAAGGCTGTGACTCAGCGAGACGAGTTCCTTAAGCTGTTCCTGGCTCAGGATGGCTACTATTAACAACAAGGCATCAGCACCGTAAGCCAGAGACTCATATACCTGATAAGGGTCGAAGATGAAATCCTTTCTCAGCAATGGAAGCCCAACCACTTCTTTGATTGCTGCTATGTGCTCAATGCTGCCTATAAAATAATTTGCCTCAGTGAGCACTGAAATAGCAGCAGCCCCACCTTCAGCATAGGTCTGGGCCAACTCGATGGGGTTGAAGTTGGGACTTAGCATACCCCGTGATGGGGAGGCTTGCTTCACCTCAGCAATCAAGCGAACATGGTCACCCTTGAGAGCCAGGGCAAGGTCAAGCGCCGGCTTCTGCTTGGCAATACGCTCTTGTAGATAAGTTATGGTAGCTACCTTCTTTCTTTGTTCAACCTCTTCCTTTTTTTGGGCGACAATTTTATCCAGCATTTCTTTTCCCCATCTTCCAGATAAATACTGACTACTGACTCATGGCTACTGTCTACTCCTTATTCAAGCTCTGACTGAGCTTGATTAGCTCATCGAGTTTAGCCAGAGCCTTTCCACTGTCGAGCGTCTTCTCGGCAATGGAGACACCTTCTTTAAGGTCTGATGCCTGGTTGCCAGCCACCAGCGCGGCAGCAGCATTCATGATAACTATGTTCCGCCTGGCTCCCACCTCTCCGCTTAATATGCCGCGCAGTATCTTAGCATTTTGCCTGGCTGTTCCTCCCTTAATTTGGGTTATGCTTGCCTTCATAAACCCCAGATCATCTGGAGAAACTTCATAAGGTGGCAATACCCTATGTTGATTGACATCCCACACTAGAGATTTCCTGCTGATTGAAATTTCATCCATACCATCTATGCCATGTACCACCAGGGAATGCTCTGTGCCCAGGCGGTGGAGAACGAAGGCAATCTTCTCTCCCAGTTCCTTAGAGGGAACACCGATGACCTGAAACTTGGCTCTGGCAGGGTTGGTAAGGGGGCCGAGAATATTAAACACAGTACGAATTCCGATTTCGCGTCGAGGGGCGCTGGCATATTTCATCGCTGGGTGAAAACTGGGAGCGAACATGAAACCGATGCCCACTGTCTCCAGACATCGAGCGACAGCCTCAGCCGCGAGGTCAATCTTCACCCCCAGCGCTTCTAAGACATCGGCGCTGCCGCACTGGCTGGACATTGCCCGGTTGCCGTGCTTGGCTACCTTGAGTCCTGCGCCAGAGACAAGGAAGGCGGCTGTTGTGGAGATATTAAAGCTGCAAAAACCATCGCCCCCTGTCCCGCAGGTGTCAACCACCGGTGGGGTGACCTGGACTGATGTTGCCTTAGCCTGCATGACTGTGGCTAAGCCAGCAATCTCATCCACCGTCTCTCCTTTAATGCGCAGGGCGGTGACAAAAGCGGCAAACTGGGCTGGCGTGGCCTCGCCGCTCATTATCTCCTCCATTACAGCTGCCGCCTGCTCAAAGGTCAGCGAGCGACCGTTGACCATAGTTTCAATGGCTTCCTTAATCACTGCTGTGCTCCTTGCTTTGGAAAATCCTTCAACAAGTCCTTCCTCACTTCGGTCATAATTGACTCAGGGCAAAACCGAACGCGTAAAAGCATATTGGTCAGCCTCAGCCCGGTCTATAGCAGCAAGCAATGCTTGTGCTTTGTTCAAGCTTTCTTGGTATTCCCGCTCAGAGATGCTATCGGCGACGATGCCAGCACCCGCCTGGATATAGGCGGTGTTATCTTTGATAACAATGGTGCGTATGGCGATAGCAGTATCCATGTTGCCTGAGAAGTCTAGGTAGCCCACAGCGCCAGCATAGGGTCCTCGTTTCTCTTTTTCCAGTTCGGCGATGATCTCCATAGCCCTAATCTTAGGTGCTCCGGAAACAGTACCGGCTGGAAAGCAAGAGCGGAAGGCATCAAACTGGGAAAGTCCAGCCCTGAGCTTACCCTGAACATGTGATACCAAATGCATAACATGTGAATAGCGTTCCAAATCCATAAGCTGGCTTACTTCGACTGTGCCCGGCTCGCTAATTCTCCCGATGTCATTACGCCCCAGGTCGACGAGCATGATGTGCTCAGCACGTTCCTTCTCATCGTTCTTGAGTTCCTCTCCTAGAGCCAGGTCTTCAGTGGCATCCTTACCCCGGCGGCGAGTGCCGGCGATGGGGTGATTGGATACTATGCCATCCTCGACTCGCACCAGAAGCTCGGGGGAAGCTCCGACAATATAGAAATCACCTAAGTGGAGATAGTACATGTAGGGAGAAGGGTTAACAGAGCGCAATGCCCGATATATAGCGAAGGGACTGGCATAAGTACGTCTTGCCAGCCGCTGCGATAAGACGGCCTGGATTATATCGCCGGCATAGATATACTCCTTGGCTTGAGATACTATAGCCTCGAACTCTGCCTGAGAAAAATTCGATGACATTTCAGACCTATTTGGTGGCGCACTCTTAGGAGCCTCAGAATGAATCGGCTGCTCCAGCCTGTCCACCAGGTCATCAATTTTACAAGTTGCCTCCCGATACGCTGTGTCGACATCCCCATCTAAGTGAACGTGAGAGACAACCTTGATTTTGTGGGCAATATGATCGAAAACAAGCAAGGTATCTGCCAGCATCAGCACAGACTCGGGGAGTCCTTGGGGATCTTGATCGGGACAGGGCAGTCTCTCAAAGTAGCGGGCAACCTCGTAGCTCAAGTAGCCAACCATGCCACCGTGGAATCTGGGAAGGTCGGCAATGGACACGGGACGAAATCGAGCGAACTCCTTTTCCACCAGATTCAATGGGTCAACAGGATTCTCCTTTCCTGTTCTTAAGACAAGTGAAGGCTCGGTGCCAATGAAGCTATAGCGAGCCAGTCGCTCACCACCCTCAACACTTTCTAGGAGGAAGGAGTAGTTGCCGCGGGCTATCTTAAGGTAAGCGGATACTGGCGTCTCCAGGTCAGCCTGAATGTCACGGCAAACTGGTACCAAATTGCCATGTTTCTTCAGTTGGCGAACCTCTTCCAGTGTTGGATAATACATATCACCTCACAATAAAAAAACCTCTCGCCAAGGGGCGAGAGGTTTAACCTTCGCGGTGCCACCCTTTTTCGGCCTTTTCGGCCATCTCTTTTCAGGTACAGCCCGATTTGGCAATACCCTAGACTTTGATAACGCTGCCCCTGCGGCAAAGCCTACTAGGTGTTAACCTTTCGGTTTGCGGCTCCCAGGTCCATTCCAGCCTCGCGCAAGTATCGGCTCACACCTCACCCGACTCTCTGAACTCCGCCTTAAGCTGTACTAGTCCTGTTCTCAGCCTTTCCTCATATTTAATTATTTAAAATATAAACCTTGTCCTTTAGTTTGTCAATATCGTGATTTAAATGGGGCCTAATTTGCTAAATTTGCAAGTAAAAAGTGGGCCATTGTGGACAGTTCCCGAACTCCTGTTTGAGGCGAGGGACTGATTCCGGTACTGCAACAGTTGCTTGTGTCTGTGCACGATATGCCTCAAATAAAAGTTTCTAAACCTAATCATGCATAGTGTAGAGCTACTGTAGTTCTGCCTACCAAAGCCTCCTCTCTACCCGGATTATCTAGATACTCCCAACCTAATCTCCCGCAAAGAAACTGTCAATACTGGAATGGAGGTGCGGGTTCTGGTTGTTAGATTTTCTGAAACCCAGTCTGTAGATTGCCAGTAGTAGACATCCCTGAATATCGCATTAGAGCCCTGCAGTTATGAGTAACTGGAGCCGCTGAATAAAATTTAGGCCGAAAGTACCCCTGAAAACATTACCAATGGGTGATTTACAGCATGTTTCACGTATATTAGATTTTACCCTAATACTCGTTAGAGCGAGAGAATATATATAGGAGAGAGAGAATATGCCTGTAACGATAAAAGGACAAACTTATTATAGAACCTCCGAAGTCTCCAGAATGGTTGGCATATGCAGAACTACCCTATATCGTTGGGTTCAGAAAGGGACCCTGGGGCAAACCGAATACAGGGATAAGAGGGGATGGAGGCTGTTCACTAAAGATGATGTAGATAGACTCAGCGCTGAGGCCGAACAGGTGATCACTGTCGATCGTCTGGCGAAGGGAAATGAGAAGCGCTGACAAAATCTTTGAACAAATAAGGAGGAGTTAAAAGAAGGAGAAAAATGGAAAACGCAAAGAACGTTGGTACGCCCGATAGTCGATTATTTTTCAGAAATAAAAAAGACGGAGATGGCCAACAACAGCACGATAGTGTGGCGATGCTCAATGGTGAGAGTGTCGACCTGGGCACTGATAATAAAGCCCAACTGACATCGTTGTTAAATGCACTGAAGGCTGCTAGAGAAGGTGATTTTTCGGTTAGACTACCGGTCCAAAAGGATGGTGTGATGGGCGAAATAGCGGGGGTGTTTAATGATGTCATCGGCTTGAACGAAGGCATGGCGAACGAGATTATTCGGGTAAGCAAGGTTGTCGGTGAAGAAGGACAGATGACAGAGCGTGTTTCACTGGGAGTAGTCACCGGTATGTGGGCAAGCCAGATTGATTCAGTAAATGCGCTTATAAATAATCTGTCGCAACCTACCGTCGAAGTCGGCCGTGTCATCACTGCTGTTGCCGAAGGTGATCTCACCCAGAAGATGCGGCTCGAGGTTGAAGGGGTCCCTGTAAAGGGTGAATTCTTGCGAATAGCAACAATATCTAACACCATGGTTGATCAGCTCAGTGCCTTTGGCTCAGAAGTAACCCGTGTTGCCAGAGAGATAGGTGTTGAAGGCAAGCTTGGAGCACAGGCAGAGGTCCCCGGAGTAGCCGGCACCTGGAGAGAGCTGACCGACAAAGTCAATATGCTGGTAAGCAATCTGACCAACCAAGTGAGGAATATCGCCGAGGTAACCACTGCTGTGGCTCAGGGTGATCTGACACGTAAGATTACAGTTGAGGCTATAGGTGAGGTTCTGGAACTGAAGAACACCAACCATGAAGAGGCAACAAGCATGGCTCATAGCCAAAGCCCTGAGTCAAAATCCGAGAGTGCTTACATAAAAGTGGAGAAACTTCTTAAACTAATGGTAGATAAACATGCGTCTGATTTGCATCTCAGGGTGTCAAGCCCACCGGTACTCCGTATTGATGGCGTACTTGTACCACAATATGATTTACCGCCGCTTACAGCCTCAGATATTGAATCAGCATTTAAGCAAGTTGTTACTGAGGATCAAAGGATTGCTTTCGCTAGAGAACGTTATCTAGACCTTGCTTATAGTGTCCATGGGTTAGCACGATTCCGGCTTAATATACTACAACAAAGAGGTACATTGAGCTTTGCTTTTCGTTTCATACCATTCAAAATCCCTTCTATTGATGAACTAGAACTGCCCCAAATTTGCAAGGAGCTTGTTATGAAGCCAAGAGGTCTTATCTTGGTAACAGGTACTGCCGGTAGTGGAAAGTCGACTACTCTGGCAGCGATGATCAGCCATCTTAATGAGAATGAGAGACGAAATGTTATTATCATTGAAGACCCTATTGAATTTTTATACCCTGACAAGAAATGCCTCATCGCACAGCTTGAGCTAGGAGATGATACCAAATCTTTCGCTGCTGCCTTAAAACACGCTTTACGCCATGACCCGAATGCAATTGTCATTGGAGAGATGCGTGACTTAGACACGATAAGCACAGCTATCACGGCAGCTGAGACGGGGCATCTAATTCTTGGCACGCTACACACAATTGACGCTGTCCAGTCTGTTGATCGTTTAGTTGATATGTTTCCAGATGGTCAGCAACGGCAAGTCAGGCTACAGCTGTCACAAGTAATAGAGGCAGTATTATCACAGAGGCTCGTAACCCGTAATGGAGGAGGTCAAATAGCTGCCTTTGAAATTATGATTGCCAATAGTGTGATCAGAAGGCTCATCCGTGAAGACCAGGCCTTCGAAATACCGGCTAATATAGAGATGAGTGTCAGAGAGGGCATGCAAACCCTGGATCAGGCCTTAGCCAGCTTGGTGAGAAGGAACATAGTTACTACTGAAGAAGCCATGATGAAAAGTAGTGATCTGGGAAGATTAAGCAAGTTGCTCCAACACTGAGAAGAGAGCAGGCTGGTTTTGCAAAAGTGACCTTTGGTGGGCCATGATGGACTCGAACCATCGACCCCGGCCTTATCAGGACCGTGCTCTAACCAACTGAGCTAATGGCCCTCGGCAGTTAAAATATAGCTTTTGTGGGAAGTGACTGTCAAGCTGAAGGAGAATTCAACTCAGCCTGACTCTCTCCAATCTATCATCTTAATGTTGTTCCTTTTCCTGCCAGAGAAGAGCTGCGGTACGCTTTACGACTTCGTAATTGAAACCGCGGTAAGTGAGGTAACTTGATAGACGTCGGTAAAAATCTGGATAATCTAAGTGGGCAAGGGTAGGCCTCCGGCTGGAGCCCAGCTTATAAGCAATCTCTTCGTCGTCTATGTCCCTGGTCACCTGTTCAATGATTTCTGCGGATACTTTTTTATCTCTTAATTCCTTTTTTATCAATCTTTTGCTCTTAGGTCTGAAGGATAAGCGGTTTTCTGTCCAGAATTGGGCGAAGGCGAAATCATCGCTCAAGTTTTGCTCTCTGAGTTGGGCAATTGCCTTCTCTGCTACTTCATCGGCAAAACGGCGTCGGTGAAGGTATTGCCTGATTTCCGCTTCGCTGCGGGGGCGATAACTGAGATAGTGGTAGGCTGCGTTGAGACAATCCTGCAAGGAATTTCTATCTGCCAACTGGCTTCTTCCTGAACTACATCAAGCTTCTTGTGAGGAGGTTTGTGGACCTTCTCCGAGAGAGATGCTGGGAATAGCCGTTGAAGCTCTTAGTGTGCTTTCTAGTTGTGAAGCTAGTTCAGGGTGCTGCCTCAGGTAATCCTTGGCATTTTCCCTGCCCTGCCCCAACTTCGTATCGCCGTAAGTAAAAAAGGCGCCAGCTTTCTTTACCAAGCCTGTTGTTACCCCAAGGTCAACCAAATTTCCCTCTTTGCTTATCCCGTGATTAAACATAATATCAAATTCAGCGCTGCGAAAGGGAGGAGCTACCTTATTCTTAACCACTCTGGCCCTTACCCTTGCGCCTACCATTTCTGTGCCCTGCTTGATTGACTCACCCCGCCTCAAATCTATTCTCACTGAACTATAGAACTTGAGCGCCCTTCCTCCCGGAGTTACCTCCGGATTGCCGAAAACAATGCCCACCTTTTCTCGTAGCTGGTTAATGAAAACAACCGCGGTTTTCGACTTACTGATAGAAGCACTCAATTTTCTCAGTGCCTGGGACATCAATCGTGCCTGCAAACCAACATGGGTATCGCCCATCTCGCCTTCTATCTCGGCTCTGGGTGCTAGGGCGGCTACACTGTCGACGACTATTACATCTACAGCACCACTTCTCACCAGGGTTTCAGTAATTTCCAGAGCTTGTTCGCCGGTGTCAGGTTGGGAGATAAGTAAATCGCGCAGGTTGACACCGCAGTTAGCGGCGTATGTAGGGTCAAGGGCATGCTCAGCATCAATATATGCAGCAATACCACCAGCTTTCTGAGTTTCGGCGATTATATGCTGGGCGAGTGTAGTTTTACCTGAAGCCTCAGAACCAAATATCTCGGTAACTCGCCCTTTAGGTATGCCACCTATTCCTAAAGCCAGATCCAGAGCCAGTGCCCCGGTGGGGATGGCATCTCCAGCTACCCTGGCTGGAGCTTCGCCTAACTTCATAATCGAACCTTTGCCATAGTGCTTTTCGATTTGCTCAATGGCCAATTCGATTGCTTTATCTTTCTCAGTAGCCATTCCTTGAGTATTTTATCATGGAACTATAACCCAATCAATGAGAAAATAATGCATGGGCAGCTACTTTTAGCCCAGGAGTTCCTCCAAGCCTTTGGCTTGTTCCACATGATAAGGGCCCACCCTGGTGCGGCGAACTTCCACTACAGTAGCGCCCACCCCGAGTTTCTCTCCAATGTCATGAGCAAGGCTTCTAACGTAAAATCCTGAAGACACCTCGCAAGCGAAAGCAAAATAGGGAAACTGGAACTCCTTGAGCTCCAAGGAATAAATGCTTACCTTTTTAGGTGGTATATCTACGCTGATACCCTTTCTGGCTAGTTGGTAAGCTTTTTGTCCCGCCACTTTTTTAGCTGAAAATGGTGGAGGGGTCTGCCAAATATCACCATAAAATTCCTTCAAGACCCTTTCCAATTCTTCTCTAGTTACTTCGTTATTGCTTCGCCGCAAAACCCTTCCTTCAGAGTCAAAGGTATCTGTCTCGACACCGAGAACAGCCTTAACCTCGTAAGCCTTGTCCAGCTTAAGAAACAAAGAGGCGTTTTTCGTGTGCCTGCCGGTGAGAACAACTAAAAGCCCTGTAGCCAAGGGGTCTAATGTCCCCGTATGACCAGCCTTCACGTTGAACTTCTTTCTTATCCGCTCCACCACTCGGGAGGAGGTAAGCCCTTTAGGCTTGTCCACCAGGAACATTTTGTCCATCCCCGTAAGTATACCGGAAAACCTGGAGCTTATCACTCACCTGGCTTATTTAAAAATGTGGGGTTTGACAGGTTTGCCAGCTAATGCTATCATAACTTACATAAAGTATATTAAGTATATTGCAACCAAAGTTAATGGTAACGAGATGGTTAATTTGCTTGGGGAGGGGACTTAGGGGGTGGTAATAGGTGGATGCCGCCAGTAGTTGGCTTCTATTAGCCTTTCCAGTCTGCTTCGTTCTCTCAGCTTTCTTTTCCAGTGCTGAGTCGGCTTTTATCTCCTTGCCTAAAGCTGGTATTAATCTGGTTGCACATGTCGTTTACTCAGGGTGAGCATTAAGGGTGAACATTAACAGCCTCTTTGTGATATTGTTTTTCCTCTGTCTTGGGTGTGCCGCTTTTTTCTGCAGTGCTGAGACTGCTTTCATTGGTATGCAGAAGCTGCGTCTACAACATCTGATTCAGAGTGGACACCCTGCCGCCAAAAGGGTGGCCAAGATTGTGGAACAGCCGGAGAAATTTCTCGCTACAGTTCTTTTGGGGATCAACTTCTTTGAGACGGCAGTAGCCACTCTGGGCACAATCATAGCAGTGTCACTAATCCGAAATGAGAACTGGGCAGTAGCCATTGCTACCATCGTGATCACTGTAGTGACCTTAGTTTTCGCTGAGCTTATTCCTAAGAGCTTGGCAGTTCGTTACGGAGAAAGAATAGCCCTGAGATACGTTAGACCTCTAGAAGTAATCTCTACCATCCTCTATCCTCTGGTTTACATTCTGAACCACATTGGGATCAGGTTCACCAAGTTAGTCGGGGAGGGCGAAATTCCCAAGCCGACCATCAGCGAGGAGGAATTTCGTACAGCTATCAGCATAGGTGAGGCTGAAGGGGTAGTGGAAGGTAATGAGGCAGAGATGTTACACAAGGTGTTCGAGTTTACCGACCGCCCGGTGAGTAAGATAATGGTCCCCAGAACAGAAATCGCCTGGGTGGAGCAAGGAACGAAGCTAAGTGATTTCCTGAGTCTCTATACCCAAGGACGCTACAGCCGCTTTCCCGTATATAAAGATAGTACCGATAATGTGGTGGGTATGTTGCATGCCAAGGATGTGTTGATGAAGTTAACTGATGAATCTGACAGCAAAGACAGCGTCATCGATGATTTAATGCGCCCTGCCTATTTTGTACCTGAGGGGAAACGTTTAGGGGAGCTTCTTGCTGAGATGCGAGACGGGGGTCACCATGCGGCAGTCGTTGTCGACGAGTTTGGGGGAATTGCGGGAATGGTTACCCTCGGGCAGCTAACCGAGGAGATTGTCGGCGATATTCGCGATGAGCTAACGGGTAAAGAAAAGGACTTTGTCGTAACTGGCGACAGCACCTTTCAACTGGAAGGAGGATTCAGGATTGAAGATGCTAACGAGGAGTTGGGGCTGAATTTGCCCAGTGGTGATTATGAGACTGTGGCCGGCTTTATTCTCAGTCACCTTGGTCGGATACCAAAGCAGGGAGAGCACTTTAAGTACCAGAACCTGAAGTTCGTTATCACTGAAATACGTGGAATGAAGATAGTGAAGGTCATAGTAACCAGGGAAAAGGGGGTTGCTGCAGCGTAGGTCAGATCAGAGAGGAGCTTAAGTTTATTCTATCTTAGGGTTACAACCAGCACTTAATTGGTATAATCTTCGCATAGAAATAGCGGCAGACGAGACTGCATTGGCGCTAAGCAATAACCCACAGGCCTTTATTGCTTTGATGACTAAGCTGGCCGACCAGGATCTAACCGAGCCGAACCTGGCCAGTGGGCAAAACTTCTATTTTATGGCCATCCCACCTATAATGAGGGGTAAAAATAGCTTATCCCGACATGTCGGGATATTTCTCGCTGTCAGCGAAGCGAGAAATCTGAGGAGGTCTTTTGAAGCTTATTTTAGTTAGGCATGGCGAAACTTATTGGAATCATGAGAGGCGTGTCCAGGGGGGCGATAGCGATATCGAATTGAATGATAACGGATTGGAGCAAGCCAGGAGGCTGGCAGCTTTCCTCGAGAGTGAACCCATTATTGCTATACTCTCCAGTCCTTTGCAGCGGGCTATAGCTACAGCCGAAGTCATAGCCAGCCATCACCAGTTGCCCGTAGAGGTTGACCAAGGACTTAGAGAGCTCAAAGTTGGTGAACTGGAGGGCATGTCTGTTTCAAATTTAAGTACCACGTTCAGCCAGTTTTTACTGCAATGGTGGCAAGATGGGGGGGCAATGAAATTGCCCAACGGAGAAAGTCTTGTTGAATTGCAGCAGAGAGCCTGGAAGGCTGTTGAACGTCTGCTAGAAAGGCATAAAACTAATCCTGAGCGCAACGAAGGAACTACGGTGGTAGTAGTCAGCCATTACTTCGTTACCTTAGCCATTATTCTCAAAGCTTTAAATTTGCCTCTGGACTGCTTTACCAAATTCAAAGTAGACCTTGGTGGGGTAAGCATCCTCGAGATTCAGGATTATGGACCCCGCTTGGTGACATTTAACGATACCTCTTATTAGTGTTAGCTGCGAGGGACAGAGCAAAGAAGCAATCCCTATGAACAAGATCAAGCTAGAGTCAAAGGTTATAGATTTTATCCAGCGGTATAGCTTGATTTCACCTGAGGAGATAGTGGTTGTCGGGGTCTCAGGTGGTGCCGATTCAGTGTGTTTGCTTCATGTTCTGGCAAAATGGCCGAAAAGACCAGGGATAAAACTTCATGTAGGTCATCTAAATCATCAACTCCGGGGAGTTGAATCCGAAGCCGATGCCGAATACGTGTCCGCTCTGGCTGGCTCGCTTGGCATTCCCAGCACTATTGATAGGCAGGACGTGGCTGCCTACAGGATTGAAAAAAATTTCTCACTTGAAGAAGCTGCCCGGGAACTACGCTATGCTTTTCTTGCCAGGGTAGCTAGAGAGGTCGGAGCCAATCGAATAGCCATAGGTCATACCATGGATGACCAGGTAGAGACCATTTTGATGCACATATTACGGGGAACGGGAATTACCGGATTGTGCGGTTTAGCTCCTTGCTCACCTATAGCTCATGACAGCCAGGGAATGTCATTGCGAGCCGAAGCCCTGAGCATAGCGAAGGGGCAGCGAAGCAATCTCTTAGTAATAAGACCGCTTCTAGATGTTACTAGAGAGGAAACAACGAGTTATTGCCAGGAACACCAGCTTGACCCGCGTATTGATTCCTCCAACCGTTCACTTTCCTTCTTCCGAAATCGCCTTCGCCTCCAGTTGTTGCCTCTGCTCAGACAATATAATCCGGGCGTTGACCAGGCCCTGCTCCGTTTGGCTGATATTGCCAGAGAAGATAAGGCGTTCATTGAACAGCAGGCCTCTGAGTTGTGGGACGAAGTGGCCCGGCAGGAGAATAACGCCATTTACCTGGATAGGAAGCAGATTGCTAGCTTGCCGATAGCCTTGCAGAGGCAATTATTGAGAGCCGCTGTGACCAGGTTGGCCGGGGATACTCGAGACATCGAAGCCAGTCATATTGAAGCGGCAAGGAGCCTGCTAAATAAACCAGTGGGCAAAAGAATCTCTCTGCCCCATGGCTTTATCTGTCAGGGCGGGTATAATGAGATTGTGATTGCGAGCACAGCCAAGCAATCTCAGCTTCTGCCATGTCCCTTTCCCCTGCTGCCAGGCGAATTTTCTCTTAAAGTGCCCGGTAGGACAATTTTCCCGGGATGGAAGGTGATGGCCAGCATAGTTAGCGAGCGAGTGGATGCTCTGTCATTGCGAGGCGTCCTGAGCACAAGCGAAGAAACTCGCCAAAGCAATCTCGTTGCCGATTTCGATTTACACAAAACAGGAACCGAACTCTTCGTCCGTCAGCGTCGGCCTGGAGACAGATTTCAGCCCCTGGGCATGAGCATGCCTAAAAAGCTCTATGAGTTTATGGTTGACGCCAAGATACCTCGTTCCTGGCGAGGCCGCATCCCAATAGTCTGTTCCCCTCAGCAAATCATCTGGATAGTAGGCTGGCGCATTGATGATAGAGTTAAGACCACTGAAGCTAGCAAAGAAATCCTTCGTCTGGAGTTTAGCAAGTCTTAATGAAAGCAGTAGACAGGGAATTACGTTTACGCCATCTTACCGTCGACGAAGCCCTATGGCGGCTTGACCAATATCTCAACGATGCCTTCATGGCTGGCTTGTCCTCCGTGCGCATTGTTCATGGCAAGGGGACAGGAAAATTACGCCGTGCCGTACATGACTCATTAGCCAAGCATCCTCTGGTGAAATCCTATCGTCTTGGTGATTATGGCGAAGGAGACTATGGCGTCACCATAGTGGAGCTGACAAACCATTAAACCTCCCGCGAAAATCTTGCGATTCCCGTGGCCCCCGTTAATTTAAATTTATCGCCCAAAAATCCTTAACGAATTTTCAGGGTTGGTTCAAAGCATAGTTTCTTGAGGCGCAGCGGCTCGGAGCTTATCAGTTCAGCTTGGCCGCAGGGCGGGTTGGATAGCCCCCGGCAAGAGACATGACAGTTAGCGGTGCAACCTGGAATGGACTTGAATCTACCGTCGGCTTGCTTTTGGGCAAAGGGCAGTGGTAATCCCCCGCAGTGCGGGATGCCCGGGGAATCACTTTCCCCGGCGGAAAGTTCCTGGCAGGTGGCATAGGTCATTCCCCTGGCCTCAACCAATTCCTTTACTTTACGGTGGAAGCCGAGCCTCAAGTCTCTGCGCAGGCGATAGCCTCCGCCTGACCAATGTGACTCGTAGATGTATTCTTGCTCGAATTTCTCGGCTGCTTGTGGCGACTGGCTGTAAATAACTTTATATATTCGCTGCCATGTACTCGCGCCTCCGTGACCGACTGATGGAGAGCGCTTCTTGGATAGCCTGCCAGTGCTGGCGATGACATGCTTGGCTCCAATCCCGGCGAAGACATCAAGCAACCCAGCTATTTTTTCAAACCAGGAATCACCGTAAAGGGCTTGGAATAAATGGACAAAAATGGGGTCGAGGCGAATGACAATGTCTATACCCATGTTAGATAGCTTGCTGGCAGCAGCTACCCGGGCATCGAACGAAGGCGCTCCTGGCGACAAAAGCCCGAGCACCTTAGGAGTACCTTCGATGGTTATAGCTATAAATTTAGGCTTGTACTCGATAAAGTCAGGCAATTCCAGAAGAAAGGACGGGTCGCCTTTGGTGGTGATGAAAAAGGAGACACCGTAGTCCATGAGAAGCTGTATCAGTCTTTTGACCTCTCTTTTCAATTCCGGTATGTCCTGACAGGGGTCGGAGATATTGGACAAGGAAATTGGCGGGCATAAAGTTAGCTTTTTGAGGTCCCTCTCCACTAACTCAGGCAAGTTATTATAAATCAGGGTGTCCTCGGAGTAGTTGGAGTAAATAGCTTCCCTGGCATAGCAGTAGATACAATCATGAAGGCATTGGTTGGGCCCCGCTGGCGTGACATTGATAATCCAGCAATGGAAGCACTTCCGTTCGGGATGAGAGTAGGGGAAATCATGGAAGGTCGAGCCTTTCTTGGCTATTAACCTTACGGACACAATCCTAATTTTAGCAGTTTATAGTCTCGCAATGACATTCTCCCTCTGTCGTTGCGAGGCTGACGAAGTCAGCCGAAGCAATCTCGCAGTGGGGCATGGGATTGCCATTCTTCGCTCGCAATGACACAGGGGATATTGAGAAAAATAGAGTTGACTCCTTTTACTTAAAAAATAAGGGGGGCAGCTTCTCGCTGCCCCCCTTATTTTAGTTCTCTGTTTGCTTCCGTTGTTGCCAGCCCGAGCAATCTCTACGCCATTGCCAGCGCCGGGAAATCAACCTGGCAATTTCATTGAGATTTCTCTCTTACTCATCGGCAACCGGGCGAAAACATTATGGCTATAGCGCAGCCAGACTGTTGAAGAAGCCGGCTATCGCATCGAAGATGTCGCCAAGTGGCTCACCCAAGTCGGGCATGCCCACCAAGTCCATCACCTGAACGAGCAAGCCGCCTACTCCTGTCAGCACCTCGTCTAACGCAGTGAAAAACGGCTCGGCTAACTCATCGGACCAACCCCCGAGGACGGCCGCGATGTGCTGCGTAGCGTCGGCAGTAGCCTGCCCCACGATGTCCTGTACACCAAGGTAAGTCCAGACAATACCGCCAGGAAGCCCATCCAGACCCGTCTCATTCGAGGCCACCGGCTGCTGCGGCTCTGGTGGCGTCCAATCTTCCGGTCCCGCCCCTACCGCGGCAGGTGCAATCACCATGGTCAACATAGCGAGAGCAGCTCCTATACTGATTAATTTTTTCAACCTAAACCTCCTTATACTTTGACTATTTCGACACTTTTTTACCATCCCGCGTTCCCGGGCTCGGGATGATATCTAGCTTTCTCCTTAATCTGAAACTCCCCGATAAACACCTCCTTTCCGGGTTCTTAGCCCATTTTGTTTACCGGTACAATTGCCTGCAATAAGACAAACTCTAGGACTAAAGTCCTGTTACTTTAGTAATACTAGTATATTACTAAATGGGCGGGTTGTCAAGTCCGGCCATGAGATTTTACAAAAAACTCTACAAAACCCTCCGTGTCATTGCGAGCGAAGAATGGCAATCCCATGCCCCACCACGAGATTGCTTCGTCCCGATATATCGGGACTCGCAGTGACACAGCACACGTCTTGACAAACTTAGCAAAGTAAGGATATTATGTTTTAAAGGTGGCTGTTTAAAAATTCCGTAGTTGCCCAATTTATTTTACTCATTGGTGGGGAGGAGTTTATTGGACAACCGAGCTCCGATGAAATCGGGGCAACTACAGAAATGCCTAAATTGAACGGAAAATCAAAATTGAAAAAGAACTTGCTAAAATCCGCAGCCCAGTGTTACCTATGTGGTCAGCCAGCACACTGAAAAAGTGAGGGATTTCCCCTTTTTTAGCGACTAAATATATGACAAAGGTAATAGCTAGAAGGTAATAGTTAATTAGTCCTAGCATTGAACAGCCTCTTTTAAATGAAAGAAAGGTGGTAACAGTTTAGTCTTCCTCAAACAGGCGCATAGTTCGCCATATTTTATAGGTTCGTCCAAAGGCGCTTTTTGGGAAAAACTTACCTGTATAAGAAAGTTGAAGGTACGCGTGAAGCGAATACAGGCTACCGTCATAGCTGGGCTTCTGTTACTGATGCTGATATTACCTCAATTGACTCTGGCCGCTGGGCCAGGCATAGTACATGAGTCTGTTACTGTTTCGGCCATCACCTCCAGTAGTGCTACCATCACCTGGACGACGAATACCAGCGCTGATAGTCGGGTAAACTACGGCACCATTACGGCATTGGGCCAGTATAAATCTGATAGCAACAATGTCACCAACCATTCTGTCCCTCTCACGGGCTTGAACCCGGATACAAAATACTACTTTGAAGTTGAATCTGCCGATGCCTCCGGAACTTCCATTGATAACAATAGCGGCATATTCTACTCCTTCACAACACGCCCGGCATATTCCATTACCCTTGAGCCTGCTTGTGGGGTCTGCGGCGAGCTGATTGATGTAAAGACCTGCAACGAGGTGATTAAGGTAACAGCGGTCGTTGCAGCGGCCGGCACCTATCATGTCTGCTGGGATTCTATCAAAGAGTGGGATCTTACCAAGTCAGAGGGTGTTGTAGGGACATTCAAGGCAACTACGGCTGGAAGCTACACCCTCGTGTTCTTTCTCCCCGAGGCTAAGAAGGGCAATCATACGGTCTATTTGACCACCGAGACTTATGTCGAACTGAAGAAGGCTACTTTTGAAATCTTCCCTTCCGTAAAGATTGACCCCGAGGAGGGACCAGTGGGCACGGCAGTAACTATCAACTGCTATGGTTTTGCGGCCTTGCAGGACATCCGGGTTAACTTCTTCCAGGGCGAGGTAAAGAAGGGCGAGGAAAAGACGGGCAAGGCTGATGCCAAGGGCAGCTGGGAGATATCTTATACCATCCCAGATACCCCCTCTGGTGGCTATACCTTCAAGGTCGAAGCTAAGGAAGGTACGGTATGGGTAACTCGGGGGAGCAAGTATTTTAAGGTGACCCCTAAAATCACTGCCACGCCAGATTCGGGAACGGTGGGGCGAACCCTTAAGGTAGAAGGTACGGGCTTTGCCGAGAACGAAAGGAACATTCAGGTTACCTTCGACGGGGAGGTGAGGGCGGCAAATATCCCTGCCAATGAGAAAGGCTCCTGGGATGCCGACATAACTATTCCTCCTCGCAAGGGCGGCACTTATATTATTGGTGCCTCAGGAACCGTTACCAGGGCTCGTGATGTGCCTGATGTTGAGTTCATCGTGGGTGCCGGGATATTGGTTGAGCCGGGTCTGGCTTATGTAGGTGATACGATTACCGTTGCCGGAGGTGGTTTCCTGCCCGGGGAAACAGGCATCAAGGTTACCTTCGAGGGGAAGGTTGTTGCTGCGGATGTCACCGCTGATAGAACTGGTTGCTGGGAAACTTCCTTTGTCCTACCGGCCAGCACCCATGGCGACAATAGGGTTTCGGCTTCTGGTAGGACAACCGCTGCTGTGGAGACTACCCTCACCACTAGAGCCGGGATAGAAAGCGTCAGCCCGATTGAGGGAGCTCCCGGCGACTCCGTTACCCTCATCGGCAGCGGTTTTAGCGGTAATAAGAAACTAACGGTGACTGTGGCTGGGAAAACCGTATCAGGCGATTTGGGAACAACCAAATCCAATGGCGATGTTGTCATTACTTTCCGAGTGCCAGCAAGCACTGCGGGCAAGCAGACGCTGGTGGTGAAAGACGAGGGAGGGGCTGAAGACTCGGTTACCTTCACGGTAAAGACAAAAGTCCTACCATCTCCACTGCCCATCTTGCCCCAAGACGAGAGCAAATTGAGGTCGGGGATAGTAACTTTTCAATGGCAAGGGATAACGGGTGGCAGCGAAATCACTTACACCCTACAGATAAGCGAAACTGCTGGTTTTACCTCCATTTCCCGGTCCAGCTCAGGTATTGAGGAATTGAGCACCCAACTACCTAAGGAATATGCTCTACCCAAGGGGACCTACTACTGGCGGGTTAAGGCAGTAGATGATTATGGCAACGAAAGCCCGTGGTCGGATTCTAGCTCGTTCACGGCATCCCCGATCCCAACCTGGGTATGGGTGGTAGTGGGACTGGTGGTGCTGATCGGGCTCATGGTCGTGGCCTATCGAGAAACAAAATTCAAGGTAACAGAATAAGCTCAATCCGTTAAAATTCTCTCCCGGTTCTGCAATAACACTTTCAGTCGGGGAGGTTATTAAGTTGGGGGTAATTGATAAGGAGCAAAAGACAAATCCTAAGCACGAAGTCCTAGATTCTAAACAATATAGAAATTTAAAAATCAAAGGGCAAAAATCAAAATGACAACTCAAAATGCAAAATTTTTAAAAAAAACAGCTGTATTGTTTACCATTTCAATCGTGAAGGAAGGGATTCCTTCACGATTGAAACAATAACAAATGCCAAATCAAGCTCAAAATCCAAATGAGAAAAAGGAGTAGTTTTAGCATTTAAGCATTTGGATTTTGACATTTGGGTTTGTTTAGGATTCGGAGCGGAGCGACTTTGGTATTTGAGTTTGGTATTTTGGATTTGTTTAGACCTGTCCTGAGCAAAGTGGAAGGAATTTAGAGTTCAGGATTTAGGATTTACAAGGGCGAGGTTAGATTATAAGGAGTTTGCAATCGACCACAGTAAAGTATGTGGGGTGCCATGAAGAAGAGCGAAGCGAAATTTTTCCGGTGTGCTAAGGAGGGTAAGACGATATGACCTGGATCACGGTTCTCGTAGTAGCATCGGTTATCATGCTGGTCGGTGGGATGATAGCTTTTTTGTTAGCTGCCGGGCTGATTACGATAGTTCTGGCAGTAATTGTAATAGTTTCGGTGGTGGTACTGGCAATCCTTATTTTCTTGTGGCGCATTATCTATCCCTGGCTGGTGCGGATGGGAAGATGGTCAGCTCAACTCAAAAACCTCATCTTTCTTGCCTTTGTGCTGGCGGCCGTAGGTTTTGTCCTGATTTATGTTCTTGGTATCCCCTCAATAGTCATAATCATACTCTTTGGGGTAATCTTCGGCTTACTGCTCTTACTAGGCATAGTGGTATGGCTGGTGAGGTTATGGCACTACACCTGGCCTCCCGGGAGAAATCTCTTCTGGGACCTTTGGTTTCGTTTTATGGCCTTGTTCTGGAAAATACTGGTGGGGATTCCTATAGGGATAGTCTGGTTTTTCTACCATCCTCCTCTACGCTGGCTAGTAGCAGCCGTCGTCTTTTACCTGAGGGGGATTGCGGCTGCAGTAGCCTGGCTTTTGTATAACCCGCCATTGCGGAGCATAACCATTGCCGGCCTTTTCGTTACACGGTTAATCGCTTGGTTTACAGCCTGGCTCCTATATAACCCACCAATACGCTGGGTTATACAGTTTGGGCTCTTTATCCTCAGGCTGATAGCCCGCTTCATCAGCACCGTAATTTATGGCATTGTGTCGTGGTGGCCTGTCCAAGGCGTCAAAGGGGTACTAAGGAAAGGGCTAACCGCCGATAGCAAGTCCTATCAAGACTATAAGTATGCCCAGGATGACGGTAGCGGCGCCGCCTAGCAAGCCAGCGACGTCCATATGAGTAAAGACTCGGCCAAATATCTCCTTGCCAAAGGCCGCCATTCGGGGCGTTAACCCACCTGGTTCCTCAGGGGATTCCGGCGTCATCTCAGTGGAGTTCCTATTAAACCTATCAAACATGGGCAGCACCATTTTTCTCCATTCACGCGTCTCCCGATAGACTACACCAGCTATTATTATACCCACGATGATTAAAAAAATCCCTAAGAGTAGCACCATCGTAGATAGGGTCCCGAAAATTCCACCTAGTTCTGGTAAGGGCTCAGTTGTGCCCATTTTTCGCCTCCTTTTCCCATCAAATTTGTTTAATAATCCTCTCTGTCATTTTGAGATCGCCTCGGCCACTTGAAGAATCCTTCGCATTGCTCAGGACAACGTCTAGAGACCCTTCACCTTCGTTTTACTCGGGGTTAGGGCGACGATTAAACGGTCTCCCATCAAGCGAGTCTCAATTTATTTTAGCGTAGCATAGCTACTACATGGTGTCAATAGCTCTCTTTTGTGGGGGAAGTTATGCTAAAATCCAGCAAGGCTTCTTATGATAAGTGCTGACGAACTGAAATATTGGGTGGCTTTTTCCGGGATAGCCGGGATCGGCCGGGTACGGATTTCCCAGCTAAAGGAGTACTTTGGCAGTTTACAGGATGCCTGGAAAGCTCCCGAAGGCAAGCTAAAGCAAGCAGGATTAGATTCACGAAGCATAGATGCCCTGGTGACCCTCCGTCCGAGAATTGCCCTGGATGCTGAGATGGAAAAACTGGAACGCCACAAGGTAAATGTGCTTGTCTATGAGGGCCCTCTTTATCCTTCGAGATTAAAAGAAATTTATGATTACCCCCCGGTGCTTTATGTAAGGGGTAGTCTCCCAACCGAGGAGGAGCCTTGTCTAGCCATAGTCGGTACCCGTCGTCCCACCATCTACGGGAGGCAGGTAACTGAGGAGATCGTGGCCGACTTAGCCCGAAGTAAAATCACTATTGTCAGCGGCTTAGCCCGAGGAGTTGACTCTGTGGCTCATCGGGCTGCTCTGGATGCCGGGGGCAAAACCGTAGCTGTGTTTGCCTCCGGTCTGGATATCGTCTATCCCGGTGAAAATGCCAAACTGGCTCAAGCTATTATGGAGCACGGCGCTCTGATCAGTGAATATCCTTTAGGCGTCAGGCCCAGGCCTGAGAACTTCCCACTCCGCAATAGAATTATGAGTGGCTTGAGCCTGGGGGTGCTGGTGGTGGAGGCTGGAGAAAGAAGTGGGGCTTTGATCACGGCCCATCAGGCAGTAGAACAGAATCGAGAGGTCTTCGCTATCCCGGGCAGCATCCTCTCCCCGGCCAGCCAGGGGACTAACCGTCTTATTCAAGAGGGAGCCAAGTTAGTTTGCAATTACACTGATATCCTCCAGGAACTAAACCTGACCATCGTAGTACAGCAAGCAGAAATTAAGGAATTTTCCCCAGCCGAGCACTCAACTCTTGAGCGCTCGGTTGAATCCGCTATACTAAAACAATTGACCTCCGAGCCCAACCATATAGATGAAATTTGCCGCCGCAGCGGTTTGACTATGCCGGAAGTGAGCAGCACCCTGGCGATGCTGGAGTTAAAAGGTATAGCCAGGCAAGTGGGAAGTATGAACTATGTACTGACTCGAAGGAATTAAGGCAGGTAAATCATGGCAAGTAAACTGGTTATCGTCGAGTCTCCAGCCAAGGCAAGGACGCTAAATAAGATTCTCGGGCGCAGCTATAATGTCACAGCGTCTCTGGGGCATGTACGCGATTTGCCCAGAACAAGTCTCGGGGTAGATATAGAAAAGGGTTTCACCCCCAAGTATGTCATTCCAACGAAGAAGAAAAAGATGGTTGGAGAGATCAAAAAGGCGGCTAGTAAGGCTAGTTCTATCTATTTGGCTACTGACCCTGACCGCGAGGGAGAGGCAATTTCCTGGCACCTGGTACAAGCAGCCAAGCTGGACAAGGATGGCATACCCGTTCAGCGCGTAGTTTTTCAGGAAATAACCAAGGACGCAGTTCAAGAGGCCTTCCAAAGTCCCCGCTCCATTGATATGAACCTGGTGAATGCCCAGCAAGCTCGGCGTATCCTCGATAGACTTGTGGGCTACAAGCTGAGTCCGCTCCTGTGGAGAAAGGTACAGAGGGGACTTTCCGCAGGCAGGGTTCAATCGGTGGCTGTACGGATGATTGTTGACCGCGAGCGGGAGATTCAAGACTTTATTCCCCGGGAGTACTGGATTATTGAAGTTGAGTTGGCCCCGCCTGAGGAAAAAGAAGCGAGTTTTAAAGCCAGACTGTTCGCACTGGCCGATGGCACCAAGCTGGATATTGGCAACAAAGATGAAGCATACAGAGTTATTGCTGACTTAGAGAAGGCTGAATATGCAATTAAGGCGGTGGTAACTAAACAGGTATCTCGTCAGCCGGCCCCGCCTTTTATCACCAGCACCTTGCAGCAAGAGGCCTGGCAGAGGCTGCACTTTACCTCCGGGCGAACTATGGTTATTGCCCAGCAACTTTACGAAGGCTTGCCCTTGGGCAAGGAAGGCTCGGTGGGACTTATTACCTATATACGTACCGATTCTACTCATGTTGCCGCCTCTGCCATAAGCGAAGCGAGGGAGTTTATTGGCGAGAAATACGGAGCCAAATTTCTCCCACCAAAGCCACGTAGCTTTGCCAGGAAAGCAAAGTGGGCACAGGAAGCTCACGAGGCAATTCGGCCCACCAAAATTTACCGCCAACCAGAGCAACTCAGGCCATTTCTTGATCCAGCTCAGCTAAAGCTCTACGAGCTTATCTGGAAGCGCATGGTCGCCAGTCAAATGTCAGCAGCTTTATACGACACAACCAACGTGGAGATAGAGGCAAGCAATGCTGGCGGTGAAAAACAACTTCAAGGATATCTACTCAAAGCGAGTAGCTCTGTGGTTAAATCTCCTGGTTTTATGGTTATTTACAGCGAAAGCAGGGATGCAGATGAACGAGGGGAAAGCTCCGATTTCATCGGAGTTTCCTTGCCCAAGCTGAGAATTGGAGATAAATTGATTTACATGGGAACCTTTTCCGAACAATGTTTTACCCAGCCGCCACCCTGCTACACTGAGGCCACATTGATAAAAGCACTGGAGCAGAGAGGAATCGGACGACCCAGCACCTATGCCCCTATCCTGTCCACCATCCAAGAGAGAGATTACGTTAACAAAGCCGATGGCAAATTCCATCCTACGGAACTAGGGATAACTGTCAACAAAATCTTGACTGACCATTTCCCTAAAATCGTTGACCCTGGTTTCACAGCTCAGATGGAAGAACAACTAGACGAAATAGCTCAAGGTAAATACGAATGGGTAGCTGCTTTGCAGGAATTTTATCCCCCCTTCCAGGATATGTTGGATAGAGCTTGGGTAAATTTGGAAAAGGTTAATATGACCCAGATGAGCGAGGAGACATGTCCCAATTGCGGTCGCCCCATGGTCATAAAGGTCGGGCGTTTCGGTAAATTTCTCGCCTGTAGCGGCTATCCGGATTGTAAAACAACCATGCCCTACATAGTAAAAACGGGAGTTCCTTGCCCCCAGTGTGGTGGGGAGCTCGTGGAAAGAATCAGTAAGAAGAAGAAAGTGTTTTATGGGTGTAGCAATTTTCCCAAATGCAAATTCGCCGTAAACCGCAGGCCAATAGCTCAGCCTTGCCCCTACTGTGGTAATCTTTTAGTACAATACGGAGCGGATGAGGCTAAATGCGTGGCTTGTCGACGTAAAGTAAAATTATCCGGGCAGGAGGAACAAAAGGAGGGGTAGCCTTATGAAAATTCTGGTTATCCATGGACCAAATTTGAATATGCTGGGCAAAAGAGAACAGTCAATTTACGGAGAAAAGACCCTGGGCGAAATTGATGCCCTGCTGAAGAAGGAAGGCCAGGCCTTAAATGTCGAAGTGGTGACATTTCAGTCTAATCATGAGGGTGCGCTCATAGATTTTATTCAAGAGCAAGCGGATTCCGCCCAGGGCATAATAATTAACCCTGGTGCCCTCACCCACTACGGATTTTCTCTGTTTGATGCCCTGGTTGACAGCAAATTACCGGTAATTGAAGTCCATTTATCCGATATTTACCACCGTGAGGAATGGCGCGCCAGGTCTGTAATTGCCCCCATAGCTGAAGAGCAGATAATCGGCTTGGGATGGAAGGGGTATATTACTGCTTTGCAGGTCTTGGCCGGCAAGCTGAAGAAGGAGTCTTCACGTTAGGATTTTAAGCGGGAGACTTTACCTGGAGGTGGCAAAAAGGGCCGCTTCTATTGATAGTCTCAGGATTGGCGTTTCTTGAAATCTTCCAGGTCAAGTGTATTTATGAAATCCTTATATGCTGATAGCCCTTTTAGCTCTTGTTCATCAACTTTACCTTCGGGAACAGATTTACCTGTTTCCTCCTCAAGTATAATGCCCGCTTTTTCAAGCACCGATTCTTCAGCATATATCGGGGCCCCAACTCTTACAGCCAAAGCCAATGCATCGCTGGGTCGAGAATCGATATCTAATTTAACACCGTCAACGCTGAGAGCGAGTCTGGCATAGAAAGTATCTTCCTTAAGTCCGCTTACCACAATATAGTCAACCGTAGCCCCTAGAGTAGAGATTACAGATTGCAGCAAATCATGCGTCAAAGGGCGAGATAGCTCGACATTTTGTAGCTTTACGGCAATAGCATCTGCTTCAGCAGGACCAATCCAAATGGGTAGATAACGATTAGTCCCCTTCTCCTTTAAAATCACCACCCTTTGATAATTCATCAAGCTAACTCGGATGCTGTCAATCGCCATCTCTACCATGCTATGCCTCCTTTGTAGTGTTTATTTTATACCCATAATCCTAATCAATCAATGAGCACAAGTCAACTATCCAGGCTCAAAGAAATTAAGTTTCTTCCAGGTTGCCATAAATTCTCAGGCATTAGATAATTATTGTAGGGAGCCATGGCAGAACTTATCCTAGCAAGACACGGAGAAACCGTCTGGAATGTGGAGAAGATATATCGGGGTAGAACGGATGTAAATCTGGATGAAGTGGGCATTAAGCAGGCAGAGCTATTGGGCAAGTATTTAAGCGGTTGGGAATTAGAGGCTATTTATTCCAGTCCCTTAAGGAGGGCGATGGACACGGCAAATATCATTGCCCGTTATCAGAAAGTTGGCGTACACATTGCCGAGGGCCTTATAGATTTCGATTATGGGGAATGGCAATCTCTGCCAGAGCAAGAAGCGAGGGGGCTATACCCGACCCTCCACAACGAGTGGCACAATAATCCTCACAAGGTAAAAATGCCCGGCGGAGAGAGTCTGGAAGATGTAGGGAGGAGAGCTATCGAAGTAGTTAACGATGTCCTTTCCAAATGTAAGGGCAACGTAGTGTTGGTATCGCATCGGGTTGTGAACAAAGTCCTGATATGTTCCTTACTGGGACTGGACAACTCATACTTCTGGAATATCAAGTAGGGTACTGATTGGCTATTGACAAGCTTTTGTACTAGGTGTATAGTGGAGTAAATAAAGGTGTAGGAGTGATAGCGAATGGAAACTATAGAGGTTCTTGACAAAGTTCTTAAAGGCAAGCGGTTGCGTCCTGATTCGCAAAGGCATTATCGGGAGGCTTTGGGTTCGCTGGCACGTTATTCTATAGAACAGGGTCATTCCTTACACTTATCCCTCGCATAAAACTTACTACCACCTTTACGAAACATACGCCTCATTAATGCACGTGCCCTAACTATATCACTACCATCATTATACCTAGCATAAAAAATAAGCACTCTTCTAATCAGCCTCAAATCCTCAGCTTGCAGCACAGTACGCACAGCAACACCATCTTTAACATCTGGAAACAAATCATTAACCAGCGTTGAACCCTCAACCTCAACAAGACTACCAGGCTGCACCGGAACAAGAGCCTCACCTTTTACATCAGTATTTCCTAATAAACCTACCGGAACGGCTTTTGAAATCCGTTCATTTAACAACCTTAAAGGACTATAAGTATCATCCCTTATAACCAAATCATCGACATCATGTATATAGCCCATGCTAGTCTTAATATCATCGTGCTGGAGTAATGCCTTAACTATTAGCGCTTCACCACCCTTCTGAGCTACCCAAGATGCCGATGTATGCCTAATAGTATGAACACCAATCTTCTTACCTTTAATACCAGCACGCTCAATAATATACCGCACCCTACGAGCCAGACCATTACCACTAGGATAAAATTCACCATCACGACGATAAAAAACAGGCTTATCATCACCACCAGCCAACTTATGCAACCGCTCACAAATAAACTTACTCAACCTATATCGACGCTCACCAGTCTTACCAGTAACAGTAACAAAACCATTGCCAACATCACCACCTCTAAGACCAACAAGCTCACCAACACGACAAGCACTATCAATCAAAGTAGCAATAAGCAATTGCTCATAACCACTATCTTCTTCCTCTGCCTTACAAGCCCTAATAATCGCAAACACCTCAGAATCATTAAAATACCTACGCTTACGCTTAACAACCTTCGGCTTATCAGCATCCTTACACGGATTAGGTACCCGGTACGACCCATCAGGATTACGACCCATAACCTTCTCAACATACCGACCAGCAGCACTAACCATCTCATACCACATCTTCAGCGTAGTATCAGCATAAATACCACTCAACGACACAATCCACTCATTAATAACCGCAGCATCAATAGGCCATTCTATAGAAGAACGGGGTATTGTTATATAGAGGTGATTTGGATGAGTAATGTGGTAAGGCGTGAAGTAGCTAATTATCGTGATGCTTATTCGAGATTCCAGAGTTTGGTTTTTCTTTTAAAGCAAGCTGGTTTGGAGTCTGTTTCATTGGATGTTTGTTTAAAGCTCTTAAATGCTTGTAGGTGTGCTTCTTATGAGGACTGCCAAGCGAAGCAGGGTTTATCCGTGCGTAGCGAGGTAGTAGTTTGTGTTAGTTCTGTTGTAAGTAATGAATATGACGGGGGTGTCAAATGAATAGCAATGCAGAATTAGTTTATGAAGACTTGGTGGCTAGGGGTAGGAAGGAGTCCACGGCTCGTATGTGGCGTGCTAGTTTGCGAAGGTTTGAAGCGTGCTGTGGTGTTAAGGATGGTTATGGTCGTGATGATGTTGTAAAGTATCTGGCTCAGCTTCGTTCTGATGGTCTGAAGCAAAGCTCGATAAATGTGATGTTGCGGCCGTTAAACCTGTTGTGTGAAATTCAAGGTTGGGAAGGTGGTTTCCCTAAGTTGGCAATGCCTAAAGTTAGGCGTTGTGATATTAGTCGTCCTGTTCTTACGTGTGCGCAAGTTGGTGAGCTTATTGTAAAGGCTAAGGAAGTTTGTAGTGAGCGTGAGTTAGCGTTTCTTGTTGCTTCGACTACTTATGGTTTAAGGCGTGAAGAGCTTGGGAGTCTTGAAGTTTTGGACGGGCATGTTAAGGTGAATACTGCTAAGGGTGGTGAAGTGGTTGTTCAGCTTCTCCCGGATGAAATCAAAAGTTATCTTGTGGGTTATCGCGGTGTTGCGGATGTAAGGTATTTGACTAGAGTGTTTCAGTCCATAATTAATAAGGTAGGTCTTGGATTGGATGCTGGCTATGGGTGGCACTCGATACGACGTAGTTTGACTACGGAGCTTTTTCTGCGTGATGCTAAGTTGATAGATTTGGTAAGGTTTATGAGATGGTCTGAAGCTACTTTAGGAAGGGAATTTGGTGTGGTGGTTCTTTATATTGAACGCCGGCAAGATTATATCGATAGGAGTGTCTTTAAGATACATCCGTTTTTACCTTTTTGGGTATTGGATGCTTGAGTGTTGTTGAATTTGGAAAGTCAAGAGTTTAAGCGTAGCGTCTCTTTACTTTCCTTTTGTGAGCATAATTGCTTAACGGGAAGGTGTTTCCTTCTCATTAATAGGTAAGCTTGCTCTGTATGGATGTTGTGCGTCGCCCCGTTCTTGTTGATAAGGGTGTAGCTAAATACTGTCTGTCTATATAAGATAACTTTGTAGATTTTGTTTGGAGGTGTTTTATGAATGTAAGTAAAACTGGTTTGCTTATAGCTTTGTTATTTATAATGATGGTTACGGGCCTTTTTGGTACTCATTTTGGCTATACTGTTCAAGGTCAGCCGCAAGGTGGTGCTGCGGCTTCTATTCCTGAGTATGAAAGCTGTTCTGGAGGTAGTGGTATTGATTTATTTTTTTGTCGGATTGGTGCCTTTTTTATAAATGTTGGTAGGGGCCTAGGTTGGTTTTTTAACTCGATTGGTTTTTTGTTTCGGCTGGTTACTTTTCAAGTTGATGGTATGCCTGTTTTTGTAAGCAGTATTTTTGTAGTGATATCTGTTCTGGCTGTTTGGTTAATTGTTGGAGTTGTTCGGGGATTATCCTAGGTGGTGATGTTTAGTTGTGGTTCTTGGAGTTGGCGACGTAGTTTTATTTGCGTTTCTGTTCTTCTGTTAGTGCTTGTGGTGGTTGATGGGGTTGTTAGTGTTGTTGGGCTTCGTGATAGCTTAGTTTTTGAAGCTAATGTTTTGATGGCTCCTTTTGCTGCCTATTGGTGGTTTATTCCAGTTAAGTTTTTGATCACCGGGTTTGTTGTTTTTTACTTCTATAAGCGTATTAATGGTGTTGAACGTGGGTTTAGATTAGCAAGTTTAGGGTTGTTTACAGTGTGTGTTTGGTATGTTGGTGTTATTGCTTGGAATGTTTGGGTGTATCAAAGGATATTGTAAATGGTAATAATAAGTAAATGGAGGTGTTAAGTGGTAAAGACAAAAGGTAAAGTAGTATTAGAATGTAAGGCTGTGCCAGAAACGAAGCGGTATTTGAAGTATCGGTTGCCTGATGAGTTGTTTGAGGATGAAGAACCTATTATTTTGCTCTCCGGTAAGCATGTGTATTTACTTAAAAATGATGATGTGGCTAGTGTTAAGAAAATTGAGGTTGTGCTGGGTAGTCCAGAGAGCGAGTAAATGAAATTGACGGACCGGACTGGAAAGGGAATATATATATTATATATAGAATTATGGTTGTGTTAATTAAGTGGTTTCTAGCGGTCTTAGAAGTGCCTCTGAGGGCATTCTGTAAAGGCTTTAGGCAAAAGGCGGTGGCGGTACGCCCGCCTTGCTGTCTGTATGGTTGGACTGTAGTAGTAAGGCTGTTGGTTTCTCTTTGGGGCTTCTCCTTCCCGAATGCTTTGCTAGTTATACAGTTAGCGATAGGTCGATGTCGCTTTTTTGTTTTGTCCGGCACGCCCGGACAGTGGCCTGTGTTATGGGTAAATCCTGTGGTTTACCTTCCCGTAGGTCAAAGGTAGAAGTCCTTTTAGCCATTGTGCGGTAGAAGAGAAGAAGAACCAAGAAGAGAAGATATAAGTATATAGTATATATATAGAGAAGTTATAAGTCTTGAGTACTATCCCGTTTTAGCAGATTTTGGATGTGAAGCTGCAAGCGGTATCGGAAGTTTTAAGTGTTGTGTCAGAAGGTAAAAAGTAAGCTTGATTACTATCCCTGCTTGATGGATGGGGTGTATTTGTGTCGAGTGATAATAAGAGTAGGTGGCTTTTGGTACTTTGGTTCTGTGGTGGATACTATCCTGAATAGTCATTGTGTCCTGCTGGAATATCAAGCAGGATGTAGGCGGAATCACGATTTTCAATTATGCAGATGGGCGTTTCGTCTTGACCAGGCATAACGATACCTCACATCTGAGAGAGTTGCAAAAATCCGTACTTGGTGATTTTTAAGCGCGCCTAGAGCGATTTGAACCGACTACTGAATAAATGAACGAATTGGCTCACGCTGAGTGCCAGTCCTCGTCGCAATAGAAACTTACACCAACGAGCCCCGGTCCCATATGAGTCCCTAGCACCGGTCCCATCTCAAGAAAGTGTAGCCCAACCCAATTGAAGTTTTCACGAAGCCCTTTCTCTAATACCTGGGCTGCCTCGGGGACATGGCTGTGAGCAACCCAACCATGAAGGAAGACGTTCCTTTTCACCTCTTTCCCCACAAATCCTAAAATATACTCTATGGCCTGGGCCCTGGTCCTTGCCTTGTTTAAGACCTTGACCTCTCCACTCTCCTGGGTCAGAGCAGGCTTAATCTTCAGCAAGGTACCAACCAGAGCTCTAGCTGCCCCAATCCGCCCTCCTTTCCAGAGATACTCCAACGTATCAAAAGCAGCAATAACCTTTATGTATTTGTTTAGTTTTTCTACAAAAGCCGCAATTTGAGATAGCGTCTCTCCCCTTTCCGCTGCTTCGGCAGCAGGGGAAATTAACATTCCCATGGCTACAGTTAACGCGTCCACTATCTCAATTCGAGCCTGGAGAAGCGCATTCTTGGCGGCCAAAGCTGAGGCACAAGTTCCGCTTAATTTGCTAGAAATATGAATGGACAGGATGGAATGTCCCTGCTCTGCTAGCTCGCGATACACTTGGATAAAGTCGGCAACAGAAGGTTGTGAAGTCGTAGGCAGCTTTCTGCTTTTGGCTAGCCTTTGATAGAATTCCTCGTTAGTAATGTCCACCCCTTCAGAAAAAACCTCACTTCCAAAGGCAACCCTGAGCGGCACAACACGGATATCATGTTTGGCGACGACATCTGGCTCAAGGTAGGCAGAGCTATCGGTGATGATTTTAACTTTAGCACTCAAGTCCTCACTCCTCATCAGCGAAGCATGCGGTTAAACTCTGAAGCTAGTAGAGGTCGAAGTTTTCCAAAACGTGGCGGGTAGTCTACACAGCTTATAGTTTAATCTACACGCTGTCAAGGAAACGCTGGGCATCATGAAAACTATGTGGGGTTTGACGTTTCTGTTGATCTGGGTGATAATCACAGTGACCCATGACTAATCCAATCACATTCGGTACTGATGGGTGGCGAGGAATTATCGCCGAGGATTTCACCTTCGACAATGTGCGCATCTGTGCTCAGGCTGTAGCAGAATATCTCAAGCAAAATAGACTTGGTAAACAAAGCCTGGTCATTGGCTATGATACGCGCTTCGCCTCTGAGGATTTTGCTGCCGCCGCTGCTGAGGTGATAGCCGGCAACGATATCAACGTCCACCTCTGCCTCAAGCCAGCCCCTACGCCGGTGGTGAGCTTTGCTGTCTCGGCTACTAAGTCTGTCGGGGCTATTGTGATAACTGCCAGCCACAACCCTGGTTCATGGAACGGATTCAAATATAAATCTCAGGACGGGGCCAGTGCCCCAGGGGAGATTACCTCTCAGGTGGAAGGGAATATCGCTTCTCTAACCCGGCAGGGAGGGGGTGTGAAAAGGCTTGCTCTGGATAAGGCCTTAAAGAAGGGGATTGTTGACTACCTGGACCCCTCTCCTGCTTACTTCGACCGCCTTAGTCACTTTGTTGACATGGAAGAATTACGCCGCCAGAAATTAAATATCATAGTTGATCCCATGTATGGTGCTGGCATCGGCTACTTTAAGACAGCCCTGCAAAATGGCAACCTGAAAATTACCGAAATTAATGCTGAAAGAAATCCCTCTTTCCCCCAAATTCAGCCTGAGCCAATTGCCAAAAACCTGGCCAGGCTTTCACGGTTGGTCGTTGAGCAAAAGGCTGACGTGGGCTTAGCCACCGATGGAGACGCCGACCGCATTGGCATCATAGACGAAAGGGGACGGTTTTTAACCCAGCATCAAGTTTTTGCCTTGCTTTGTCTCTATCTCCTGGAAGTTCGCGGTGAGCGTGGCGCCCTGATAAGGACGCTAACTTCCACCATGATGATTTCCCGCTTGGGGGAGCTCTTTGATGTGGCTGTTTATGAAACGCCGGTGGGTTTCAAATATGTCGCTCCTTTGATGATGGAGAAAAACGCCATTATTGGTGGGGAAGAGAGCGGAGGCTATGGTTTCCGCGGTCATGTCCCGGAGAGGGATGCCATGCTTGCCGGGCTTTACTTCCTCGACTTTATGGTAAAGACAGGTAAAACACCTTCTCAGCTTCTGGATTACCTTTACAGCAAGGTTGGATCTCACTATTATGACCGCAAGGATTTACATATTTCCGCGGCTAAGCGCCAGATAATACTGAACCGGCTAAGCTCCAGTTCCCCGGATAGTGTAGCCGGCTCAAAGGTGACTAAAGTAGATACTACCGAAGGTTTTCGCTTCTTCCTTGGCGATGAGTCCTGGCTGCTCATCCGCTTTTCCGGCACAGAACCGCTGGTCCGCATCTACTCTGAAGCTGAAAGCCTGGAAAGGGCAAGGGAGCTGCTGGACGAGGGCAGAAAGCTGATAGGCCTCTAAAGTAGCCCAGCAAAAAATTGGCAGCATGTCAAAGAGCTGTCATTCCTTTGGATTTTCCCTGTGCCATACCAAGCGCCTGGTTGAGAAATTATGAGAAGCTAGGGAGCTTTCAGGACTCTCTTGTTCCGGTGCCAACATCCAGCCTGGAATAAATTCCCCCAGAATTTCAGGGACATATGCTGAAGCGAGATGGTTTTGCTGGAGAATGTTCAATCCTATGTAGGGGACGATGTTCCAGCTAAGCACCTCTGGGGTTCTAGGCGAGTATGGCTCTTTTTACCAGCGTCCTTGTTATCTCGACTTTGTATGCGTTCATGGCGAGTGGTATTGCACCTGCGATCGCTGCCTCCGCTGCCGATTCTGCTGTTGCAGCATTGATGGTCTTTCCCTTGAGTGCCTGTTCCGCCATGGTTGCCCGGATTGGTGCTGGGGCAACTGCTCCCAGGGCTATCCTAGCGTCCCGGCAAACTCCGCCGTCCATAGTGATGACCGATGCGACGCTGACGATTGGGAAATCAACGGACTCGCGCAGTCTGAATTTGGAGAATGTTTGCTTGGCTCCATCTGGCGGCTGAGGAACTTGGATTTCGGTTACCATCTCATCCGCTTCAAGGTCATTCCTCAAGGAACCGAAGAAGTTCTCAATTGGGATTGTCCTGGTGCCTCGTGGTCCGGCAATCTTTACCTGTGCCCCCAAAGCTACGAGCACTACGCCCATATCCGACGGATGCACCGAAACACAGCCGCAATTGAAGCAACGATTTGCCTCTCCTTCGATCTCACCCGAACTCAGACCGAGAGCATCCTCAACATCTATGCTCCTTTCAGCTACCGGTAGCTTCGGCATCTTGACCCTGCTTTTATTTTGGAGGTAATCGCTATTGAACTTCAAGAAGGGCTCAGCCGTTTTCTTATCACTGTCTTCAGCCGGTGCCTTTGCTCCCTTTAGATAGATATCTATAGCGGTGGCTGCCCTTCTCCCGGCGGCAATCGCCTCTATGACTGTAGCCGGGCCATGCGTTACCGCGCCACCAGCGAAGACGCCTGGAATGCTGGTGGCCTGAGTTTCAGGGTCAACCGCTATCAGACCTCCCTCCACCTTCAGGGCACTGTCGGACTGGATGAAACTAAAGTCAGCGGCATAGCCTATCGCCATCATTATCTGGTCGGCCTCCACCGTGTCCTTAACCCCCCTATCATAGGTGGGGGCAAAGCAGCCCTGTTTGTCAAAGACTGAGGTGCACCTGACCAGCTCCATTCCCTTTACCTTGCCATCGGACTTGAGCACCCGGTGGGGCCCCCAGCAGTTCATTACCTTGACTCCCTGCTCCAGCGCCTGCTCAATCTCCCAAGGCAGGGCTGGCATCTCCTCCCGGGACTCCAGACAGACCATAGTCGCTTCCTCAGCCCCCA
>Ga0307431_1000160_pt1 | contig 53176 bp, 84 predicted proteins | sample SalMarWE160170MG_FD_202155 | JGI IMG/M metagenome (GOLD analysis project Ga0307431, IMG submission 202155) | Salt marsh sediment microbial communities from the Plum Island Ecosystem LTER, Massachusetts, United States - WE1603-170 | ecosystem: Environmental > Aquatic > Marine > Intertidal zone >...
GTGAGCAATGGATTGGAAAGAGCACCTGGAAACGGAAAAAGGAGTAATAATAATAGAAATATTTACACGACGAAAAAAGCAACCGCTCACGCCCGAATACCTGGCCTTCGGTTCAAAACCCATAACCAAGTTCTGTGGAGCAGGATACCATGAAGGCACGCATGAGAACCCACTATTGTGTTGTGATGGTTGGGTGAAGGATGCCTTCGTTGGCCGTGTCCGTTGCACTTGTCCTTGCCATGAAGGTGATAAATATGCCAAAAAATAAAATAAGATTCGAAGAGGTAGAAAGCGAAGACGACTATAGAATATTTAATGTTTATAATCGAAGAAAGGAGCTACTAGGTTACATATCTTGGCATAAACCCTGGAAAAGATATGTATTCGAACCATGTCATCTAACCATCCATTCCTCAGAATGCTTAGATATAATATCAGAATTCCTAATGAATTTAGAGAAGAACAGGTGATAACAATGGGTGAACCTTTAATGGTATGTAAAAAGCACGACTTTACCAGTCCATATGAACAATGCCCTAAATGTATAATAGATGAGAAAAATGAAGAGATACGAGCCCTCAAAGCCGAAAATGATAAGCTCAAAAAGAGGATACGACAAAAAAACAAAGAGCTCAGAGAGTTCAAGAAAAAAGAAGAACAACGGCGGAAAGATTATTTCGAGCATGGACCGTATAAACGCATGGACAAAGCCGATATACTGGCTGCGGACAAGAAAGCAACTAGAGAAATGTACGGGGGAGAGTGATGACAAATAAGCATTCCATCAAGACAAGCATGTGGCTATGCGGTCCACCCCCGGCACACGGCCAAAAACAAAGATATCCATCCCGGTTCTGGTTCAACTTCAACAAGCACTACGACCTCGACGGCAAGAAGGTCCTTCATATGTTCTCCGGGTCGATGAATTGGGGAGATACCACGGACTTCAGGGAAGATAGTGGAGCCGAAATAATAGCGCCCTACGACCAACTACCCATTAAGGATAATATCTACGACTGGATAATAGCAGACCCGCCCTATTCATGCGGTTTCGCTAAGGAATGGACTATCCATCCCAAAGAGCTCCCAAAGCCCAAAAGAATATTGATGGAAGCCTCTCGAATAACTAAAGTCGGAGGGCACATCGCTATACTCCATATCATTGTAATCCCCGCCTATAAAGTAGCAAATGTCGAAAGAGTGGCCCTGCACGGAATACTCTGCGGACCTAACAATGCCATACGAGTGCTCAATGTATTCAAGAAAATATAAAAGGAGATATCAACCATGGAAGAAGAACCGATAGGCCCATTGGAATTAAAACCAAGACCAGTAAAATGCGCCATCTGCAAAGAACCTATGCACTACCACGGCGACCATAGATATGAAGAAGAGGTCGCTATAATCGTCACAGACACCTCGATGCATGAAGAGTATATTCTCACTATCCCATACATCCATAAAAGATGCGCTGAACCTATTATCGAGCAACTGAAAGCCCTGCTCGATGAAGATGAGGCCCCACCTATCACAATCAAAAAACAATCCGAACTCACCGAAGAACAGGTCGAACGCATCGCCACCCCTGATGGGGTCAAGAAATGGAAAGAATTATACACCCCAAAATCCGATACCGATGCTTCCGCTAACCCGCCTTTCAGCAGTGAGACATCTAATAATACTAAGGAGAAGTGAACACCATGCCGATAGAGCGAACCCATATTCAATGCCCGCATTGTAACAGATACATACCGTTAGAGATATACAACCAAACAAAAGTAACTATTGACGAGTGTCTCGGACCGAACCTATGCACCCTATTATCTAACCCTTCTTCCCGATGCCCAGACTGCCCCTATGCAGAAGAATACGATAAAAAAATAGAACGGATACTCCAAAAAGTACCAGAGGACTTTGACCCCGAACCCGATAAGAGGTGAACACTATGAGCAGTAGAGATGAACCCACCACGAAGTTCAAGATACGCTTCGTCATCCCCGGCGATGTGAAGGAATACGATGAGCCCAATGGCCACATCGCAGAGGTCTTCTCCGACTTCAAATTCATCGATAACAACTTCGCCGACATGCCGTGCTCGAATGTTCCAAACGAACCCGGTCTCTATGAAGGCATGATACACTTCTTCTATGTCGATGAAGAGGAATGGTATTTCGAGCTCCACGATATCGAGGATATCACCCATCCAGATTGGCCTAAAGAGCTGATTAAAGATATCGATGGTCATATGATATTCGATAAAAACGATACTTCCTATATATTCAGCGAATATGATGGGCGCTGGCACCGTCTCATCTACAAATCCTGCCCCCTATGTAGGCAAATGGCGAGCATCGATATCCCCCAACAATTCATCGACTTCATGAAGGCAATGCATGAAAAGTTCATGAAACAGGTCCGTGAGAAAGGACGGACCGCCAAGCCCTGGGAGGAGTTCGATGGTGAATTCCTCATGAACCGTCTCGAAGATGAATGGAACGAATGGAATGACAGCTTCGACAGGCGTGAACTAATAGACATCGCCAACTTCTGCATGTATCTATATCACAAAAAAGGGCCACGGTACTGCAAGACCTGTGGAAGTCCCATCATCGATGAGGACAATACCGACTACTATGACATAGAGAAGGGCTGGCGTTTCAACGACCCGCCCCCTGAGGTCGCAGAGCGAGAACACAAACGATGGAAAGATGACTGCGAAGAGCAAGGCATTAAAATAGTAACATGCCCTACTTGCAGGGCTGAAATGACCGAGCCCCTTAGAAAACCTATAGATGAAGAACAATATGATTCTCCTCCTGACATCACCAAGTCCATCGAAAAACGAGGCATAGAACCCGACATGAGGCACACCATCGTGCTCGACCTCGATGGCGTAATCGTGGACTTCCAAAACTGCGAAAGCAAATGTGACTATACCAACTATCCAAATGCAGACCTAGACCGAGAAAATTGTCGTTACAGACCCGGTTCCTGCGAAGCCATCGACGAGCTCTCTAAGAAAGGGTATACCATCATCATCATGACCGGACGGGTAGAAGCCGAACGAGAAGTAACAGAGAGATGGCTCCGTAAACACGATATTCACTACGATAAACTCATCATGGACAAACCCCGAGGCTTCATCTATGTGGACGACCTCGGGTATCGTTTTGACACATGGCGTAACCTAGGCCGATTCATCGAAGACCTTGAACAGAAGGAGAAGGAATGAGCATGGCAACCAAGGACCAGCTAATGCATGAGATAGTAGATATCCTCGAAGAGGGCAATAATCTGGACCATTACAAACGGCACTGGATAGCCCTCAAGAAGTACGGTCTCATCCAACTTACTATGTGGCAGCTCCGACGACTGCTCAACCAGCTCAAGTTCAAACGGGTCCTATGGAAGAAAGGCAAGCGCCCTCGCCTTACAAGGGTGAAGACGGATAGAGAACCACTCAGCGATGATGTTTGGCTAACCTGTTTGAACTGCGGAAAGAAATTGTATGCTAATGGTAAGTATAAAAGCATGAAAGATATCCTATGCCGATGCCCTCACTGCAAGGATATCACATTCACTGAACGAGCGTAAGAGGTGTTCACTATGACCGGAAAGGAAATACCAAGGCCCGTGCCTGTAGAGCTCTGGGGAAAGGACCACTGGAGCACGCTGGCATATCTGGAGACCCGTGCCGTGGATAAGGATGGAAAAGTAAACCCATCACAAATGCGATGCGACCGGGAGCGGCATCCGGGATTGGCTTGCGCCTTTCATATAAAACCATACCCAACCCGCCTCAAGGACGGCATAGAACTCGAAGACCACGACGATTGGGACTGCTTCGACGATGCCGTAGCCGCCGGTTTCGTCGAGTGGAAAGGGTCGGGCATCAATCCAATCGTAGTGTTCACTAAGAAGGGATACGAAGTGGCCGCAAAGCTCCGAGAGCATAGAGCCAAAGGAGGAGCGTTCACCGAGTTCACATTACAGGATGGAAAGGACATAGACGAGGATATAGAACCGGATGGACCAGTAGCAATCTACCTATGCAATAAGTGCGGTCGAAAAGCCGAGTTCATCATGTACGCTGGTCTACCACTCAATCGATTGCCATGCGGCTCTAAATGTAGTGGAACTCTTATCCTTCAAAAGTGAGGAAATATCATGCCAGAAATATATGCTTCATTCGCAACCATGTGCAATGAATGTAGTGCAAATCTCTTGGACGAAGAAGGAAAATTAAAAGCGCCCATTCAAGGTAAAGATTTGAAAAGACCAGGTGAAACAAAAGCCTGCAATTTCTGTGGAAGGGACATAGAGAAAAACGAAAGCGCCACCTTAATGGCAATACATACAATGCATAATCCTGTACAATAGGAGGGACATACATGGAAGGAAAACCAGAACTGAAAGTAATGTGGCTGGATAAGCCACCAGAGCGAGTGTACGAGGGCATTGCCAAGGCAACCCTGAATTGCCACAGTGATGACCCTCTCAGAGACATGGCAAAAGTAGACAGCACCGAACCTGTCGAAATGTGGGGCGAGACCTATGCCAATGGACATGAACTAGCGGTCTTCCTAACCCGCTACATCCGAGACCTCAGACATCATGCCATGATTGAGTTCTCAGGCCAGTTCAATTTCCTGGTCATAGACAACTCCAGGGGTCTGACCCATGAACAGGTCCGACAACGCATAGGCGTCTCTTATGCCCAGCGTTCCACACGATTCGTCCAAGCGGGAAACTACATCACGCCCTATCAGCTCGAAGACGACGATGCAATGCTCTACAAGCACACCCTAGAGAGCCTTGCCAAAGCCCGAGAGGAGCTGGAACAGAGATATCCAAAAGATGTTACCCGACACCTGTTCAGCATAGCCACCCACTCTCCCATAGTCATAGGATACAACAATCTGAGAGCCCTCTACTATGACCTTGGCCTCAGATGCTGTCTCCGAGCACACTGGGAAATCCGCTACATGGCCAATGAGATACGCCGTCTCTGCCGGGAGCAGTGGCCTGACCTATTCGACAAGGCCGGAGCCAACTGCGAGGTCTATGGCTTCTGCTTCGAGAAAGACAAACAATGCAAGCAAAAGAAGGGAGTGATTCCAACCCTAGACGACCTACTCAAATGCTGGAAAAAGCATAAGAAGAACAGGTGATATTATGGGTCTATCAAATCTGTACAGTTTGGATTGCGATGGAGATAACTGCAAGGAATCCCTCGACGACGGTCAAGCAATGGATTCTCAAGCCGAAATCCTCGACCGAGCCAGGGAACAGGGGTGGACAGAGGATGAAGATAATGATAGATGGTTCTGTCCATTATGCAGTCGCATCAGAGCACTCGAAAAAATACTGCATACCTATGGCGAAAAGATGTCAAAAACTGAAAAGAACATAATAAAAAAAACCATAACAGAGCTCCAACAGAAAAGAGCAGAAGAATCAGATAACTATTAGAAGGTGAACACTATATTCATCGTCATCGAGGGAGCCGACAATCGAGGCAAGGGAACCATAGTCAAGGAGCTTCAAGCCCATTACCTAACCCAGGGCAAAACGGTGGTCACATTCATTTCACCTAACCGGAGGACCATATCGGGTAAGAAAATATCTGAGCTCCTAAAATCCAAAGAAAAACCAGACCCCGTTATCATTCAGAGCCTAATCGCTGTTAATCGATTAGAAGAGCTCCCGGACCTACGAAGAGCCCTGAAACATGCTGATATGGTCCTATCTGACCGTTATTACCCCTCCGGGTTCGTGTATGGCTACCTCGATGGATTACCACTCGCCTTCTCAGAGTTGATAGCAGACCCCCTCCCTGAACCCGACCATATCTTCGTCCTTTACGGGAAGAACCACAAACCCGATGGAGATGGTGAATGCTACGACAACCAAGGAGAGACCATCGAAAAGATATATGTTGCTCTCGCCTCTCGATATAAATGGACCCTCATCCCAAACCAAGACAGCCCCCAAGCGATAACTACTAGGATACTCAAAATCCTGGAGGAAGCCCATGCATAGAGATATCGAAAAGCATTTAATAGAATATCAATCGCAATACACTAAAGTCGAATATTGCAAACGATGTGGAAGACAGGTCAAACCCAATGAATGGCAATGCCCTAATTGTGGCTTCTGGATAGAGGCCCATGAAGGCATCACAACCGATGAAGAAGAAACAAAGAAAATCAGGGATGAATATGATAAGAGGCGTGCCCATGAGGATTGAAAAATTCATAGACCTCTTCTCACGGGGAGTCAGCAAAGTCCTTGATATTCTGCTTGAAACCAGAAACGAGCTTACATTCAAACAAATATTAAACAAGGCCAATGTTGGAACCGGGACGCTACATCGGGCTCTCGGAGTTCTATCCGAACATGGTATCATCGAGAATGGTGACCCTATAAAAACAGACCGAGGACAGATAGCAATGACCTGGAAAGTACGACAGAATTCTTCAATGCTCAAAATACTCACGACAATCCGTAACTACGAATATGAGGGACGATTGTGAGCACCTATGAAATCCAAGTCATAGACGCCTCCTATTCGATTGAGGGAGACCTAGCAGTAATCGAACTATTTGGGAAGACCAAGGAAGGCGTGTCGGTATCCGTCAGGTATGAAGACTTTCATCCATACTTCTGCATGTTGAAAAAAGAAAAAATGCTAGATATATTAAAACAGGATATCAAAGATGAAATTATATCAGTGGAGACTATCGAGCGTCTATACCGAGGAGAGAAAACGGAATTCTACAAGATAACCATCAAAACCCCTCCACTCATAAAGAAAATACGAGAACGATATAGTGGCCGTATCCTATTAACTAGCGCTGATATCCTATATGCTCTACGCTTCTACTATGACTTTGACCTCGGACTATGCATTCGGGTATCGGGTGAAAAAATTGACCATGAAGAGTACTCCACCGATGTGGTACTCAAAGCAACGGAAGTCGAACCCATAAGCGATGAGGATACCTTTACTGTACCGTACACCATCATGAGCTTTGATATTGAATGTAGTATTAAAGAAGATACCCTCCTGACTATTGCCGCTATCGTCAAGAAAGATAATGAATTAATAGAACGCATATTTGTAGGAGATGAAGACTACATCATCCGTGAATTCGAACGATTTGTAATTGACACAGACCCAGACATCATCACTGGATGGAATATTGATAACTATGATATTCCTCAAATACTCAAACGAGCAGATGAAAATAAGATAGCCCATCCTTTACTATCTCGTAACAAGCATCCTCTCAGACAACACAGCCGTTTCTGGCGTGCGACCGGAAGGGTCATTGCCGACGGATGGTGGCAAACCAAGCTCATAAAAAGACCTAAGAAAGAGACCCTCAACGCAGTTGCACAGCAAATTCTCGGTAAGAAAAAACTAGAGATAGAAGCCAAGAACATCGACCATCACTGGGCTACAGAACGAGAAAAGGTTATGAAATACTGTCTCAATGACGCCCGATTAGCCCTTGAAATCCTCATCGAAATCAAAGCCATCGATAAAGGGTTCAATATAGGGGCCATTTCTAAGCTCCCCCTGGGATTCGCACTTGAGAATAGAACATCGCAACTCATCGATAGTCTAGTCATTCGAGAAGCCGATAGAGAAGGATATGCCATTCCGTGCACTCAACCCAAGAAAGACAACGAAGAGAAGATTGAAGGCGCATATGTCCATCAGATGAAACCGGGCATCCAGAAATGGGTATGCGTCTTAGACTTCAAATCACTATATCCCAGCATCATCATCAAGAACAATCTATGCTTCAGCACCTATTCCAATAAGGGTACAATCCAAACCCCCATCGGAGCTAAATTCCTTTCCCCAGAAATTAAAAGGGGTATAGTCCCACGAATAATGAATGAACTCATAGAGAAAAGAGGCCGTATCAAGAAACTACTCAAGAAAAGCAAGACCCCCCAAGAAAAAGACTTCTATGACGGTCTCCAGTACGCCGTAAAAGTGCTCGCCAATGCTCATTACGGTATCTTCACCAGTAGTTTCTATCGATTTACCAATAAAGAGATTGGAGCAAGCATCACCGCCTATGGTAGAGAACTAACCAAGAGCATCATCGAGAAACTAACTGAAGAAGGATATGAAATCATCGGAGCCGATACGGATAGTGCATTCATCCTTTCGCCTTTCAATAACCTCGAAGATAGTATAAAATTCGGCGAGGAAATATCTAGACGATTCACCCTCAGCGGATATACCCTCGAATTTGAAAAGATATTTGAATCGTTCTTCTCTCATGGAGCGAAGAAAAGATATGTAGGTAAATTGGCCTGGCCAGAAGAAGAGATATTCGTCCGTGGCTATGAAATGAGAAGGACCGATGCGTTTGATACGCAAAGCGAGACCCTCGAAAAGGTATTCAATCTCTTGCTAGAAGGAAAGCCAGAAGAGGCAATGAACTACGCCAGAGAAGTCATCACTGACATACAAAATGGTAATATCGCTGTTGCAAAACTCGTCATATCCAAGACTTGTAGACCCTTTGAGTTATACAAATTCCCGGAGCGCATGCCAAATGTCCAGACCGCCCAAAAACTCATCGCTATGGGGTACACCTTCACCCCTGGAAGCAAGGTCTCTTGGATTGTCACCGATTCCAATACTACCCCCTCCGAGGTAGAGCCGTACCTCGATGGCGTTCCCTTCCATTTCACCCCGGATTGGGAATATTACGCCGAACGAGTGGCTAAAACCGTAGCCAGGGCCACAGAAGCGTTCGGATGGGATTTCGCATTCCTCATAGCAGGAAGAGCCCAAGATACATTAAAGATAACAGGAACAATACATGCCAGAACTAAGAAGCCCAAGAAGCGAAAAAAGAAATCAAAGGATTTGAGCAAAACCCAACAACTCTTAGATATTTGATGGTAAGTGAGCACTATGGCACGATACTACGATATCAAACGACCAGATGGGAGCGAAGCTAAATATGCATCAGTCACGACGATTCTTCAGGTACTTCCTAAGGCAGAGGCCCTGAAGAAATGGATGGATGAAACCCCAGACTATGCACGGCACATGAGAAACCGAGCTACCATAGGTACACTGATACATTGGCGCATACAACGATACCTAGCCAAGAAGCACCACCTTCCCCCAGAACCACTTCGACTCGACTGCACTATCATAACCCCGGAGATGAAAGAAGCTATCGATATCATCTGGTCCTATTTCATAGATGCTGATGATACCATATCTTTCAAACCTATTTATCTTGAAAAACAAATAGTAAACCATGAATATCAATATGCAGGAACCGCCGATTACATCGGTAAGGTCAATGGGAAAAACGCCCTACTCGACTTCAAAACCTTCAAACGGCTGTATGATAATCATAATTATGGTGCCCAGCTCTCCGCATACCGACGGGGCATCGATTATAAGATAGAAGAACTATACATATTGAGAATAAATGAAGAAACCGCATGGGAACTCATTCCAATCGCAGATGATTGGAATACCTTCCTAGAAGCACTGGAACTCTATAAAAGGAGTGAGTGATTTGACCAAGAAAAGAAAAACCATAGACATAAGAAAGAGAAAGCCTAAATGCTTGACCTTCGTTAGACATAAATGCGACGACAAGCTCTGTCATAAAGAGTTGACCAAAAGAATGATAGCCATAAGTAAAATAGTCAAAGCGAAAGAGATGAGAGAGATAATCCTGGAAAAGGATATATCTGAAACTTTAAGAAACAAAGGGGTCCCAGAATTATGGTTGCATGACTTCCAAAATTCAGAATGCCCTTTACAACCATTTCAGGATTATTATATCATCGACTTCGATGATGGCAGCAAGAAAATATATCTAATGTTGAAGGATTTCGATGGACCGGAACTTGAAAAGGACACCCCGGAGATAATGTATGCATAGAGGCTTAGGACATGGAACTTCGAGCGTATCAAAAACAAGGTGTTCACTTCTTAAAAACCAGAGACCAGGCAATGCTTTGCGACGACCCTGGTTTAGGGAAGACCCGCCAAATGATAGAGTGTTGTAAAGAGCGAGGTCTCAAAACCCTAGTGGTCTGCCCCCGCTCCGTAAAATCAGAATGGAAGGATGAAATTGAAAAATGGTCCGATTTGAAATATGTCATCATTGAAGGTAACCCAAAAGCCAGGAAATTTCGCTATCTTCTCAAAGCCGATATCTATATAACAAACTACGAAACCGTGCTGAGAGACTTCGAATTTATTAATGATATGGACTTTGACTGCATAGTTCTCGATGAGGCGCAACGAATAAAGAACCGAAAGACAAAAACCGCTAAAACGGTGAAAAAACTGAAGTTCCCAAAACATAGATATATCCTAACAGCCACACCCGTTGAGAACAAGATTGAAGAGCTATATAGTCTCATAGAATTCATCGGAAATGGCATCTATGAAGACCTCCAACATACCCTTCTTTCAAATAAAGGTGGGTATACCGGATATAGAAACACATCATGGGGTTCAGGGCATAAACGCCTGAAGAAGATGATGCTCCGTTCCAAACCGGAGACTATACACAACGCCCTAAAGAGGTTCATGCTCCGAAGAAGGAAAATGGATGTTGATATAGACCTTCCTCCGAAAACCCATATCAGTATAGAGACTCCATTAACAAAAGAACAACAGACCCTATACAATGCTGCAAAAAAAGAATTTCTACTAATCGTAGAAAACCGAACAATCCCTATCACCACTGTCCTAGCCCAATTCACCTATCTGAGAGAAATATGTAATTCAACGGCTCTGATAGACCCCAAAAGACACCACTCTTCCAAGATGGAAGAGCTCATTCCTAGGGTGGTTGAGATAATCGAAAACGGCAATAAGGTCATAATCTTCTCAGAATACAAGCGTATGTGCGATATAATCGTTAAAACGCTTAGAGACAAGGGAATGGGGGTTTCCTATCTCCATGGCCAGGAGAGAGACCCTGAAGGCCAAAAGCGGGCCTTCTGGGAGCATAATATGGTGATGGTAGCCACCAAGACCGGTGAAGCTGGCCATAACCTCCAATGCGCCTCCTATGTCTTTCATTTCGAACCTACCTGGAACCCAGCCAGAATCAAACAGCGAGAGGACCGTACTCATCGATTGGGGCAAGAAAAACCGGTATTTATATACTCCTTCATCACTCCAGGTTCGATTGAAGATAGGATAGAAGCGACCTTACAAGAGAAATATGAGCTCTTTGAAGCGGTTATAGACCGCCCCGAATACAGACAATGGCTCCGTGGCCTAGTAGATTAAATTTAATATATATAAAGCACATATCAGATGGTGAGAGGCATGGACATGGAAGAGTTACTCGAACATCTTAAAAACAGCTTCAATAACAAGGCAGAGACAGACCCACGCTTCCGCCAAAGCGTTGCTGGGTTCGATAAGACCATAGCATTCAGCCTAACGGACGATGCGGACTATTATTTCTTCATTCATAATGGCAATGTTCCTTCCATCCAACGAGGAAAGCCAGCTCATGCAGATATCAAAATCATCACTGACAAACAGAACCTCATTGCCGTCCTTAGTGGCCAAACCGACCCAATGAAAGCTATGCTGACACGGAAACTTAAAGTCAATGGAAGTCTTCAAGATGTGGCCTTCATGAAGAGATTCATCGACCAGAATAAAACTGAAATTGCTGGATTGGTCAATAGTCGCAAATGAAATTAAACAGTTCTAGGCGCAGCCATGGCTGCCAACCTAGCCTGCTTACCACTCTCATCGGTCACATTGACCTCTACCCGGACCCGTTCGATGTCTCCTACTTGCTGAGGCTCTCCGGGCTTTGATGAGATTAGAGGGGTATACATATCGAATTTAACTTCAAATGCCCCGCCAGGGTTGAGTATCAGGTCCCGACTGTAAACAAGCGGATACCCCCTTTCATACTGACAAGGAACACCGGGACCCGTACCGACCTTCTGACAGAGCAACTGGTTGACCCTGATTTGCAAAGTCTTCACTTTATCTGAATTGTTGTATACCCAGAAGCTCACATCGCTACCGGCCTCGGGTTCTATCCAGCCACGACGACCGTATGGCGTCGTCTTTAGATATCCAAAGGTGACACCGGGTATCCGATTATAGAGCTGGGTTGGATTATAGAACTCTGCAACGGTCTCTTCGCTATAAATCGGGGTCCTGTACTGTCCACCAGTTAGCAGAGCAGCCAAGACATTGTGGGGAGCCATCAGATTCAGCATATCCCCTGCTTGCACAAAAGGCAACACCGGATTGAATACGGGCATAGTGAACACCTACCATCCAGAGCTGAGCAATTCTGCCCATTCCTCTATATCTAACTCTGCGCACTCTTCTTTAAACCTTTCTTCAGCCATTTCACTCTCACACACAGGATATCGTATCAATATATCCTCATCTTCGGTCGGCTTAAACCCAAATGATGAATAAAATCTTTTTAACATCTGAAATTGTTGTCTCCAAGATTTAATCGGCACTTCTGAACCGAAAAGACCAAAAGGTGCAATCTCCAAAACAATAGGTACACATAATTTATCTTGCATATTTATTAAATTCCTCATTAAATATATTGAATAGCCTTTGCCTCTTTGTTCTGGTTCCACACTTAAATAACTCAAATGTAATAAGCAAGGATGACGGACATAATGTATTGACCCTAAAGAATGTGTTCTATCCTCTGCTACAAACTCGCCAGATACAAGATTCTTTATACCAGTTATTGTTTCATCTAGAGGGTATTCTTTAGATTTTACTATATCAACTGGCGATTTATCGTCCACTCTAGGCAAATCAAATTTATTGGGGTCTTTTATCCATTCTTCAACATCGCTCATAAGCGTTTCAGTAGTATACTCATCACGCTCTCGCTCAGAAACAGGTCTAAAAGAATGAAAAAGACGAGCCCTTCCATTAGTCATGATTACCAGAATCCCGCTTTGTGCTTTCTTTTCTGGCGCTCCAAATCGGCACTGGATAAAGGCTTTTTTGGACCGCCTCGCTCCTCATCACAGGGTGCACCGCAATCGCCTAGGTCCACCTTTTTTCGGGCCTTGCGAAATATATCCTTATCTGACATAGTGCTCACCTCTGGCAATCTGGAAAGGCCATAATTTCCTCAATGGCCTTTTCAATTGTCTCACGCTCATCCGGGTCCTTCAACTTCCTCGCTCGGTCCATCAAATTCAGAACCGCTGCGACCTTACTGGTCGCATCGATACAAACGAACTTTCCTTCCGCTAGCCCCCGCATGAGTTCCAATCTGTAAGCGAGCTTCTGAGGGGTAGGTTCGAGAATCAATAAAGCAGGATTGCATATTTCAGGGTTTTCATCCTGGTCATTCGATAAAGCCCCGATAATACCTTCCTTGAATAGGAACACATCCGGGCCCGGTATCTTTCCAGTTCTTCGTATCTCCTCTTTGACTTCTTCCATAGTTCTATCCGGGGCTATAACGAACCCATGGCATGGTATCTTAGGGTCGTACGCTTTAACATTATCTATTGGGCTAGGTCGTCCCATACCTCACCTCTCCCGCTCTTCCTCTTCTATCTTTATCTGCCCTGCCGACATACTACGGATAGTCTTCATCTCGATAGGATTGCAGAGGAAAGCATTCGGGTCCTCTGCTTCGGCCTCCTTTATATAATCCCGCAGACCCGCAAGGGCCTCCGCCTCCTCCCTAAGCATTTTATCGTAATTCTCATACATAGTTATTTCGGTAACAATACCAGCCGAACGGGCAGCCGAAAGCCTATCCTGGTTCTCCTTGCGCCTCGTAGCATTCGAAGCCATGTGCTCGCTTACCGAGAGCTTTATCCCACCCCACTCGTCCTTGAGGAAACAGACATCCCTCACTGATATGCGTTCACGCTCTGCGCTTTTAACCGCCTCTTTCATCTTCTTCTCTGTAGTCTCAATTTCCTTCATCAAGCGCTTTATAGTCTCCTTCTCCTTGCCCGGCTTGGCCTCCTTGAAATGCTTCTCGATTTCGGCCTTGACCTTCTCCAGCTCCTTCTCCTTCTTCTCTATCTCAGCCTTGACCTTCGTCTTCCTTATAATCCGTTTACGCTTCTTAGGAACGGCCCTGGCCACAACTGCCGGCTCTCTGCCTGCCTTCTCAAGCTCCTCCGCCAGAAGTGCTATCTTCGCCTCGCATTCAGCCTTCTCACTCTCCAACTCCTTCAATCGCTCTATTGCGTCTTCGCTAAGCTCCATCGCCTTGAGCGACTTTTCCGATTCCTTCTTTAGCTCCTCCTTCAATTTTGCTGAAAGGTCTAGGAGTTCCGCAAGCTTCTCACTAGCGACCGGTTCTTCAGCTATTTCCTCAATAATGGGCTGTAGAACCTTAGGTTCGATAAACTGAAGGGCTGTGCTCTGAATGACCTTAGCCTTGTGAACCGCACAGTCTTTCATTCCCTCCTTCTTGGTTTTTATATCCTCCCGCTTCTTCGGTGGAACACCACTCCAATCACACATAGTCCAATCATCGCCAATGAAATCGTATTGCACACTTGGGTTCCAACTTTCTACCTCATGCTTGGTCAAACCGAACTTCAACCACTCCTTGAACTGAGCGGTCCTACCCTCGGGCGTATCTGCTGGGAGTGCAAACAATGGGACATCCGTCACACCAAAATCCTTTGCAAGCTCCGCCATCTGGAACTCGAAAGCGTATGCCCCCTTCTCCCTGGCATAGTTCATGAACGCTATGACCGCAATCTTCTTTGCATGGTCCTTAACCGGTTTACCGGTCTCCTTCTCTTCTTCTTTTATATCCCCTATATTGGGTTCCATTTCGACTATTTCATTGGGATAAGGCTCACGACCATTCTCCTCTACGAACTTCTTTCTAGCATCCTCCACCGGAGCGGTCCAGAACCTATAGATATCATCCAAAGTGAGCACTACAGGTTTGAAGACCATCGGGTCTTTAAAATCGGCTACTGCAACACACCGATGTAAATAATCGCACCGCCTTTTTGTCTTATCGGTATGGATAATTTTAGCCAACCCTTTGGTATAATCGACCTTTGGCAGGGTACGCAAGAATGTACGCCACTCTACTCCGACCTCTCTTACTGTGGCGTATAGGTCCTTTCTTTCCTCTTCTAGCGCTGCAAGCGCTATACCTATTTCCTTGAGACGCTCATGCTTGCCTTTCTTCCGCTCAGCCTCCTCAGTAGCCTTCTGTCTCTTCAACCGGTTAATAGTCGCCTCAGTCGTCTTTATCGTTCTCTCTAGCTCAGATAGATAAGACCTATAACCCTGAGAAACATCTATCTGGCTTCCTGTTAATGCTCGGATTTCACCTATCCTCTCTACCGCTTTGGGCGGTAATGGACGGGTCATCACTTCGTAGAACAAGCGTATAGAATCCTGATATCTATCCTCGTCCGCCAATTTTGTTTTTGTGATTGCATCCAAAGGCAAGGCTCTCCCAGTCCTATATGCTAAAACAGCTTCTTTGATATCATCACCTGTTAGACCTTTGGCCTCAGCCAAACGGACTATCGTTGTATCATCCAGTTCTATACCCAGAGGCAATTGCGTCTTCTTCTGGAACAGATGCTCCAAGAATATAGCCTTCTCCGGGTCTTTGAAAAGTTCAACGAACTCTTCATGCCCTGGAACCTGCGCCTTCTCTTCGATATATGCCTTTATCAAATCATAATCTTCCGGCATGACCCATTCGATTTTGAATTTCCCAGAAGCGAATTCCTTGGCCTCCATGAAAGGCATCTCACCCATAGTTCCTACCATCACCTTATCAACCAAATCCCTTCCAGTAGACAGGCGATAGTAATCATTCAGTCGCTCCAGGTCATAGATGGAATTCAATAATACCGCCTTATCATCTCCGGGCTCAAATTCGGATATCCTATTCTGTATCTGCGGTATCTTAGCCTCGATTTTCTCGGGCGTCAGAGTCCCATAGGTCTCTTTGAGTTGATTGAGCTTGATTGCCTCTTCTAGCGTTCGTGCCTCGACCTTCGTGATATCAGGGTATCTCATGAACAAATCCAACGCCGTCGGTGCACGCCCCAGTTCTTCTGCGAGTTTCTTCCACCGTTCTACTATCTTCTTCTTCCCACTGATAATTTCTATATTTTCAATGCTCGGTCGTATATCTTCGAGCCTGAACCGAAGGGTCTCATATATCTCGCTGGGTTTGATTACCGTTTTCTTATCGATGAAATCGATATATTCCAAAGCCGTCTCTGTTCTCGGAATATGTTTCAATAGAGAATTGTAAGCGAACTCCTTATAAGCGGTTACCTCAGGCTTGAAGATTGACTCTGCTATCTTCTCGGATAGAACCTCCGCCAATATATCCCGATTATCGGTCAAGGCTATCGCTTCGAGCTTTTCCTTTCCTTCTGGCGTTTCGAGCATATCCTGTATAGCATCGCCTATGGCTCCCTCCAATCCCGATTCGGTATAATCATACATCTCACTATAGAAACGCTTAGCTCTTATCTCATCGTTATCGAATATACTAAGGAAATCCTCATAGGTGAGAGGCGAGCCCTTTTCCCTGAAGAATTGAGTTACAGCGAAGACCTCTTGTGCCTCTTCTAATGATTTCGCCGACTTCTCTATCTCTGGAGCCAGCTTGAATTCACTAAGTGGTGGCATCTGCCCCTTCTTACCGTATTTTTTATATAGCATCTGAGCTTCCTTCACCTGGGCTTTGAACGGAGCACCCATTACTCGACTCATGAACGCATTCCGCCATTCCGACTCGGACATCCCTTTCGGATATGCCACCTTCACCAATCCAAGCTCATGTGGAGGTATAGGCATCCATTTCTTACCAAACTCCTTCCACATCTGTCCAGCGAACCGTTCAACGCTCTTGTACTCGCCATGCTCTATCAACTTCTTGATGGGCTCATTATATTTCTCTCGGATATGAGCCCGATAAATTCTATCGATTGGCAACCGCTGCTCCTTCGGTATTTCGGCCCAGGCAGGCATCTTCTTCTCTTTCTTCAGATATTCCCAAATCCAATCAGCTATAGATTTGTGTTCTGCTTTAGATAGGTCGAAACCCCAATTCCTAGCGAAAGACTCGAACTTCTTCTTATCCAATCGACCCGCCTTAGTCAAGAGGTCATCATAGACCACCGATTTAGTGAGCACTCCCTCGATAGGCTCTGCTGCTATCGCTTTCAACTCTTTTTCATCCCTGGCTCTTATCAAACCACGGTCGAATGCCTCTTTAATTACTATATCCCGTTGCCAACCGGGCATATCGGTATTACGAGCGGCCTGAACGAGGTCTTTCATCTGCTCATCGGTCATCTCAATGAGCTCTTTCTTCTTAGCATCCATCTCCTCTGGCGTCTTTGGAGCATCCGCTTCCGCTATTCTTCGTCTCTCGTCTATTTCTTCAAATTTCTTCTTCAACCGCTCGCCGGAAGCAATGACCTGATAGTAACTATCCAATTTCTTATACATGTCCTTTTTAATAGCTCTAAGATAACTAACATCATCCGGTATTGTGATTTCACTCATTGCCTCGGCAAGTTCCCGGACATCCTCAATACCCATAGCACCAGATTTATACCAGGTCTTTATATTTTCAGGAGTGAAACCACGCTTAAGGGTCTCAAGAGCCAAGACATCCTGAATAACGGGCTCCTGTTTTGCGAATCGAGAAACAGCGAAAACAAACTCTTCATCGCTGTACTTCAATGCCTCTTCTACCTCAGGTGGAACTGAAGGTACCTCGACTGCCACCTCCTCTGCCACCACCCTTGCCCGTTTCCTCTCAATCGCCTCCTCCTCTCTTTGCTTGATAATGTCTTTAATGAGTTGCTTTTGCCAGGGTATCAAATCCGGGGCCTCAACCATCTTTCGAAGTACCGACAAATCCATACCTATGAGCGAGGTCTCTACGGGTTCACGCTCCTCCATAGGAACGCTCGCCAGCTTACGCACATCCTTCTTCTTTGGCGGTTTCTTTTCCGGTGGCTTTTCAGGGGGTCTCTCAGAGGGCTTCTCAGGCGGTTTAACAACCATCTCCTCTTTACGAGCTTTCTCAGCCATAGCTGCCAACCCTCTCTTGGCCAACAATCCCTTTTTAGGGGGCTTCTTTGGAGATGGCTTCTTCACAGGATGCTTCTCAACAACTGGTTTTACCTTAGGCGCTTCGACCCGTTCAGGCGCAATCGCCTTGGGCTCAATCGCCTTCTTCGGAGGTTTCTTCACTTCTTTAGGCTTAGCTACCGATGGCGTGATACCCGCCTTCTTCCTTGCCTTTTCCAGTATCTCTGCAAAATTTGCCAAGCCTATCCCTCCTCTTCGATATAGTAATGCATAGCGACTTTATCGAATATATTGACATCTGGCGATTTCTCGAACTTCTTATACACCTTTTCCGGCAAATCCCCCAGAAGCAAATCCATCGCCTTCACGAACCCCCATCGCTCCTCTTCCGTAGCCTCGCCCGTTTTCAATATCTCAAGCGCCATATCGGACTCCGGTCTCGTAGCAAACTCATCTACGACTTCTGCCGGCAATTCGATAAACCACCGATTCAAAACATCTACGAATGCAGCGAAGGTCTCGTCGGTTATCACTTCAGGCTTGGGTCTAAGCTCTGGTGGACGAACCTCTGGAATAGTGACCTTTATTAATTTGTGTTCCTGAAGCTTATTTAACAGCCTCTCCATTTCTCCGACGAGATGCTCCTCCGTTTTAGTTAGCATTTCCTTGAACCGCATCATATAATACATTTTATATGTATTCAACAAATCATCTGGACTCAACCTCGCCAGTTCTCTCTGAGCATCTAATAGCGACATCTCATCCCATTCGGGTCTATAATATCCCTGAAGTTCCTCGAACTCTGGCGGGAAATATTCCGCTATCTTCTCCTTCCACTCCTCCGCCAGTTCTCTCCGTTTCTTTATCTCGACTATCGGGACGATATTCGTCTCGAACAGCAACCGCTTCCACAAATCCTTCTTTGACAACGCCCGGCTTCTTACAGCAACTATCTTGCCGTCCTCATTCGCCGCCACTTCGAACTCGCCTTTCATAGGGTGGGGCTCTATCGCCTTGGGTCCAAATGGACTCGTTTTATATTGCTCTGCTGAAAGCGGTCCGCCCATCCTGACATAAAGACCTTCAGCTATCTGTGAATTCGACGCCGTAATAGGGTCTATCTTCGATTTATCTATCAAAGTCAGCGTCATATTAGAAAGCGTCTCCATATCCTCTGGCGTCAATTCAATTAGGTCGATAGATGCCTCACCAATCTCCTCATCCCAGATGCGGTCACGCATGGCTTTGGCGGCTATCTTCTCATTCTCATTGAGGTCTCCAAGCTCTTCAAGGCGATTATAATAATCAGATATGGGAAGAAGCATCTTGTCATCCATCATTCCAACATCCGATATGATATCTGCTTCTGGCATCTCGGCCCATTCCGGGTTCTTGGCAATCATATAATGCGGGACCTCTCCAAGCTCAAGAAGAATATCAGCAACCGCCTTCCCAGAGATATCTATCTTGGGTTCTGCTGGTATCTCAGGCACGGCTTCCGGCTCTGGTACAACAGCCTCTTCCTCTTCTACCTTTACCTTCGGTCCGAGCCTCTTCAATGCTCCCTCGGGTATCTTCATCTTGGGTTTCTTCTCCTTCTTGACCGCTTTCTCCTTCTTCGGCTTCTTCTCGGGTTTCAGCTTCTTCGGCTCTGCCTTCGGCTTTGCCTTCTTCGCTTTGCCTTCCTTTTCCATTTTAGTCACTTCTGCGACAAATTTCTTCAAAGCCCCCGGAGGCATTAGTGCTCACTTCCCTCATTTACTCTTCCACGCCGTAGCGCTTTGCGACCCGCTTATAAATCTCATAATCGTCAGTTACTACGAACTCCCTTATGGCCTTCTCGGGCAACTCGACCAAGAGCCTATCCACGCTCTCGACGAACTCCTTCCTTACCTCCTCGGGCTGTCCGTTCTCTATGACGCTGGCATAGGTCTCATATTCAGGACTGATAGCGAACTTCTTGATGGTCTTCTCTGGTAGGTTCGCCAATAAATCATTGACAATCTCTTTGAACTGCTGAAAATCGTCCTCTATTGCTTCATCGGCCTCAATACGAGCCAACCGTTCTGGCGCTATTTTTTCCAGCTCTACCGGTTCAGTCTCTTCGAAATGGGTCTTAACTGTTATATCGGAAAGTCTCCAACGCATTCGGTCCTTTCCTAACATTCCGATTACAAGCCATCCGCCCCATGGCGTGCTTGTTTTAACTTTATATACTTCTCCAGGGACGAACCAATATTTTGAATCTTCGGGAACCTCTTTTATTATCATCCCCCTTGTAACTTCCTTGATATGCTGTTTTATGAGTGGTTCCCGATTTACCATTAGACCGCCTCCCGGATATATATCATGGAACCGGCAAGGATAACGGGCGTAATCCCTGCCGGCTCCAGGTTGCAACCTTTATAGATAATACCCTGCGTAAAATATAAATCTTGTCATACATGTACAGTTACCAATGGCCTCAAAAGAACTCCCCGTGTGCATTTTGGACAAATCGACCCAATTCGCTCTCATAGAAATACTCGATGCCCTCGGTGAGGAAACCGAAACTATAGAGCTCAATGGGTCTGAATACGATGTTAGCGAGCTCAAAGAAATCATCGCTACCTGCGAGAACGAAATGCCACAAACCAAAAAGGGCAAAAAGAAGAGGGGACCGAAAAAGCCAAGCGCCTACAATAAATTCATCGGGGAGTGCCGGAAATCTCCTGATAAAGGAGGGCGTGGTCTCCCATTTGATGCCTGCGTCAAGGAATGGCGTGAGCTGAAAGAGCGAGGTGAAGTATGATGTTTCCTAATGCGACTTGATTGCTTTAGAATCAAGCCCTAATGATGACAAGTGAACGGCTTGGTTGGCAATCGCCGCAGGTGACATCATGCGAAGCCAACGACGGAAATCTAGATTCTGGAAGAGAAGAAAATGGGGTAGCGTAAGAGCTCAACTCCGCTCCCGTTTCTCAAAGAAGAACTACGAAGTTGAACAGAACCATCTCAAACCCTACCACGAATATTCTTGGGACAACTACGACCTCTCAAGGATACGCTGGAAGCTCAAGAACAAACACCCAAAGCTCGGAATACAATATCTCGAATGGTGGATAGGGTGTCTCCCTGGCAACACAATCAAATTAGAACAGAAATATGGCATTTTCTTCCCACGATGCTTAATCTGCAAGGAAAAGCTCTTATGGAACTACCAAATAACCCCCCCTGGTTTCATCTGTATCCGATGCAAATAAATTCACTTGACTATCAAGTGATGGACACCCGAGGTCAGATAGCAAGACATAAGTTTATATAGTTATAACCCATTCACCTATATAAACCACTGTAAAAGTATATATCAGAGATACCGAGTTTATGAAGGGTATATAGATGAAAGAATTACCGTCGATACCGAACGATACGGATGTAGTCCATGACCTAGGTGAAAAACCCATACCGCTACAAATAAAAACCGGCTTGGGCCATACTAAAGTGATTAGAACCAATGAAGGCGCATGGTATAAATCCGACCGCCATATTATATTCGATACCAACAAAGGATATTCCGATGTCTACTGTCCCAAGACCCGTCACCTCTATCGTCATACCATCTGTTGTCCCAACAAGTTCGCTCTCGTCTGTAGAGGATGCAATTCCACAATTTAGGTGCTCACTTATGTTTCCAAAATTCAAAGGAACTGCACTTTTTTCTAAAGATAGACGATACCGATACCGTCTTGGACGCACATGGGACTCCGATAAACCCAAATGCATCTTCATAATGCTTAATCCCAGCACCGCCACCGCAGAAAAGAATGACCCGAGCGTTCGACGATGTATGGGCTTTGCTCAGCGAGAAGGATGTGGAGAGCTAGAAGTTATCAACCTCTTTGCCCTCCGTTCAACAGACCCCAAACAACTCTATCTTTCCGATGACCCTATCGGACCTGAGAATAATTATTACATGCGCCTGGCGGTTAAGAACGCAAAAATCATCGTAGCCGCCTGGGGCTCTCATGGCCACCTATACCGACGAGGGGAAGAAATATGTCGTCTCTTAGAAGGCACCGACCTTCTGTGCTTGGGCGTGACTAAAGACGGTCACCCCAAGCATCCCCTATATATTTCTGCAACAACACCACTCCTCTTCTATAGTAGGCACTGTCCCACCTGCCATGGATGGAAGAAATATAATGATTATACGATAGAACCGCCCATATCTGGTAAAATATGTGAGACTTGTAATGGAAAGGGATATCTAACCAAACACAATATCAAATAGAGCAGAAGCGCTCACTTCTTAGTCTCTTCATCTTTCTTCCCAAAGACCTCTTTCATGACATCGTGCCGGCATCGCTTGAAATCTGAACCCTTCTTTCCCGTGCAACGCTCTTTTATCAATTCCCCGGCCTTAGCCACTTTGGAATGCTGTTCCTTGACAGCCGCCTTCCCCTCTGGCGTATATCTCGGTTTCTCTCGGGGCTTTACCCATTCGCCTTTCTTCCGACCCATGAATATGACATGGATAAAATTCTATAAAAAACTATCTGAAACTAAAAGTAAAGGAATGACGGTGGATAGAATCCACCGTCGTTAGGTCCGTAACTCACAAAGTGAGCTTACACGCCCTTGAGGATGTCGTGCCTGCACTTGCGGAAGTCACTGCCCTTCTTGCCCTTACACTCGGCACCGACCTTCCTGCCGGCCTCGCCTATCTTGGCCTGCTGTGCAGTCTTGGTGTACTTCCTCGGAGCCGCCCTGCGGTACGAATAGCCCCTGTAGGACGCACCCTTGCCCTCCTTCAGCCAAACACCCTTCTTGGTCTTCAGGTTACCCATGTCAATTCACCTCCATCAGCGGGATTTCTGAACAGGACAACGCTGTCTACTGATAAAGGGTTTTGTCATACGGACCGCTATGACAATATAAATCTTTGTCATCCAATTGTTAATGACAACCGTTGTTCTCATCTTCTGGGTCTTTGACCAAACGCCGGAGATATAGATTCCCATCATCGGTCTTCACGACGATAAAATCGCCGATATCGAAGAGCATCTTCTTACCGCCCTTTATCGGCAGTGACACCTTACCTTCACCCATGAAAAATCTGTCCTCGACGAGACGATACTTGGTATTCCCATCCGTTATGGTCTCTACAACACCGAGTTTTATCAGAGCCTTCAGACGAGACCGCACATGGTTATCGAGCTTTACGGTCTCTCTCCTGTCCTTGGGTTTGAAAATATTTTTTGCGATTTCCGTAGTGGTAACTTCGCCATGGTCATTCAGATAAAGTAATAATATTATATCGAGTCTATCAAGCAATCAAAATCCCCCGGCTCATTATTCATCCATTTCATTCAGAACCTGTTCCATATTCTCCGTATCGCACAGATGGTATTCCCCCTTCCTATCTTTGAGAACACACTGAGGTACCGTTTCGAAATCAATCTTCCCTTGCCGTCTTATATCTCGAAGAATCTCCTTGGCCCTATCCGGTTCCTCATCGAGATTTACTATATCGACATCCTCACGCCCCTCAAGACGCTCAGCGACCTCCATACAACCAGTGCAACCATTCATTGTAAATAAATAAATTTGCCGGGACATATAAATAGTATATAGCACTCAAGCAAATAAACTTTGCTAAGAAAGCCTTATATTTGATAAATGTAATACACATATAAAACTAACTTACAGGGGTATCTCTGATGGAAGATAAACACCGAACGGATGACGATTATGAAAATGATGGCATTGGATTGAGCGATGAGGACCTCAGTGAACTGGGCAGTAAATTCGTCATCCCCATCAAGAGCCGAATAATTAAAGTGGGCTCCAGTAGCGCTGTTACTATACCAAACAAAGTCTTAGAACATCTCGATTTCACTCTCGGTGATTATGTGGGCGTCATTCTGCTTCCCAGGGACCCTACCGATGAAGAACTCAAACGAGACAAAAAAAAGAAAGGTAAACGAACAACTAAAAAATAGGTGCTCTCATGCTCAGTCGTAAAACGAATGTAATAATGATTCTATCACTTAAAGGAGGAGTTGGAAAGAGCACAATCTCCTGTTCACTAGCATATTATCTCGCTCAGGTATTAGGGAAGAAAACCGCCCTCTGGGACCTGGATATCACCTCACCATCCATACCAGCCATTCTCGGCATCTCAGGTTACGATATCGAGGTAACAAAAGACGCCATCATACCCGTTTCGTTCTCTGATAACCTGAAAGTGCTATCCATTGACTTCTTCCTTCCTTCCCGTGACCAACCCATTATCTTCAAAGGCGTGAGGAAAGCAAGCGTCATCGCACAGTTCTTAAAGACCGTCGATTTCGGTAAGGTCGAATATCTGGTCCTCGATACGCCCCCCACCACAAGCGAGGAACTCATCACCATCCTAGAGTTATTCGAACGCAACCGGCTGAATATCGTCTTTGTCACTCAACCCTCTAAAATTTCCAATAACAGCGTCATCAAGAGTATGAGATATTTGAAAGAGAAAGGATACCCGCTCAAAGGTCTTATCTCTAATATGGGTCGAGCTATCTGCCCCCGATGTCGCCACGAATTTGAATTGTTTTACAACGGTGGAAAGACCGTAGAGCAACTCGCAGCAGAGTATGAAATACCATTCCTGGGAGCACTCCCCATTGGTGAGGATATGAAAGGAAGTATTCTCATAGGTGAGCACTTCACCCAAATCGCAAATCGCATCGTAAAACAGAAAAGCGTCAAGTTCAAAGAGACCAGAGGTAAGGTTGGCTCCTTAGACAAGCTTATGATGGCATTCCGAATTAGAAAGAACCTGAAGGAGGATTAAATAATGGCCAAGAGACCATGGGAAAAACCCGCACAGCCCACCAGAGAATTTGAAAGTTTCGGTCATCTCCCTTTCGCCCCCAAACCCAAGAAGACTCTGGAGTGCCCGAAGTGTGGCAAGGTCGGTGAAGTAACAAATAAACGAAGTTCTGAAGGCACAATTATTTACCGATGCAATGCTTGTAAAATCGAGTACTCACAAGCTCTCAAGAAAGCGTATTGCACCTTCAAAGTCACTGAAAAGAACGGCCATTGGCTCAACGATAAAAAAACCAAAGAAGCCCTCTTTGTCCGCTCCATCATACCATCCGACTGTCGAGCATGTCCTATGTATAAAGTGCACTTTGCAATAGGTAAAAAATGCCCGCATTTCAAAGGCAGAATAGGTAAAGAACTAGAGCCAGCAGAACAATGGGATAAAGCGTGATACAATGAGTGCGCACTTTCCATACATCATAGTGGGAGGCGGTCCCGCAGGGACCACAACAGCCGAACAATTAGCCATACATAAGAAAAAGGTTCTCATAATAGAGAAATCTCCTCATAAACCATATAGAGAAAAACCCTGTGGAGGAGGTCTTGGACCCATCACCATAGAGCGTTTCCCTTACACAAGAAATCAGGGGGTTCATACCACCAAGACCATAGTGCTCACTATGGGTAAGGATTCTATTAAAGCCGATGTGAATATCATCATGGTAGACAGAAGCCGATTCGATGCCTATCTAATGGAACGAGCTATGAGAAGCGGCGCTAAGGCACTATTCAATCGCTCAGTTAAAACCGTAGACCTCCAAAACCACCAAATAATGCTAGATAACAGACAACAAATAAAATATGACTGCATTATAGGCGCAGGCGGTATAACCTGCCCAGTCAAACACGCTCTTGATTTCAAGGTCAAGACCGTGCCTTTGCTAGTGGGGCTGGGCAATAATGAAGAAATGAATAGTTCCGATACTGCTGAAATCGTATTTTTCAACGGCTTCAAAGGCTATGCCTGGGTGTTCCCGAAAGGCACTAACCTCGATGTGGGCATCGGAGGAGATGCCCCGGTCAGCAAGCTTAAAGAATTGTTCCATAATCTCATCACTGAACGCAATATCACCATGCTCAAACAAACTGGCTGGCACATACCCTTCGAAGTGAGCACTATGGAATATCCCTATGGCCCCCATGCTATTCTGTGTGGCGATGCTGCCGGCTTCGTCAATCCTGCCACCGGAGAAGGTATACGCTATGCTATGCAGAGCGGTCTGGAAGCGGCTGAAGTGGTCCTAGGGAAGAGGAGCCTATCCGATTACCCTTCCTTCCTGGGACTGCTTAAGAGGCTACAATCATCCCGAGATAAGACCATAGAGAAAGGTATCCGCCAATCATTCATTGAAATGAAGGAGATACCAGAGCTCATGGAAGAAATTATTGCCTTCTACTTCAAGGACCAGGAAAAAACAATGCGGAAGCCCCTGGACGAAAAAGAAAAACTTGAAGTGTATAAACAGATTTCAGAGTCGATATCGAGTGCAACTCCACCTAAGGATAAGTGACCCCTATGAACCCCATTCAAAAGAAGAAGCGAGAAATGATTACCAAGATATTCGAAAAAATGGTCGAACTCATCAACAAAGAGATTGACCTAGCGGAATTCAAATACACCTACTTTCCCGATGAAGACCGCACCCTCGAACTGAACATCATCGGTCTATCCGATTTGGATACTGGTTTTGTTTTTGAAGGGGGTAAAGTGCGCACTATAAAGAAAATTAACGACCGCCCTACGGTCATGTTTACGATGGATGAGGATACCTTTATCCATATCGCCACCAAACAGGTATCATTCACCGAAGCATTCTTCTATGGAGACCTCGACATACAAGGCGATAACTACATGAGAGATTTCAAGATATTCAAACGGATGTTCGACAAATATGGGCGTTTATTAGATACCCTCGCTAAATAACAACATAAGTTTTATATTTGTTAAATTGCATATTGGACCAATGGGGAAAGGATATGACTGAGAACATTAATGATTCAAACCGGATAACGGATGAGCAAATACTCGAACTTATACAAAATACCGCAGACGATGTTAATGAATCCCTCCGAAAACAACTCGAAGATGATGAATTCGCAGCGGTCTATGAAATCGTAAGTTACCAACAGGCCACCGGCGGGAAGCGCCTGCGTCCTACCATCGCTGTCCTCATCTCTCAAGTATTTGGTGGGGACTATAAACAAACGGTTGATATGGCAACCACCGCCGAACTCCTCCATAATGCCAGCCTTATCTTTGATGATGTTCTCGATGGTGATAGCATCCGTCGAGGAAAACCCACGGCCCAGGCCATGTATGGTGCAGGGACAGCAATGATGGGTGGAAATGTGCTCGCTCTCCTTGCCTTCCGATTAGGAGGCAGCCAAGGATTCCAACTACTCCGTGTCCTGGTGGACGCCGCTTCATGCCTCGCTCTTGGTAGCACCGAAGAACAACTATTTCACGAGTACGATGAGCACCGCTACCTTCGCATCATCAGCCTGAAGACCGCTTCCCTTTTCGAAGCCCCCTGCAAGATTGGAGCTATCATGGCTGGGGTTATGAGACCCGAATACGAGATGTCTAAACAATATGGGTGGAATATTGGCATGGTCTACCAACTGACCGATGACCTTGTTGATATTTTAAAGACCTACAAAAAGGGTGAACCGATTGGCCATATGAAAAATGGAACCCCCACCCTCGCCTTCATACATGCCTATCATAACACTGAAGATAAACTCATTAAAGACCTACTTGAAAAGTTCCTTAAGAATCCTCCCCTCTCTATGGAAGAATTTAACCTGGTCTATCATGCTCTTGAAGAGATTGGGTCGCTTGCCTATACTGTATCTAAAATCGAAGAACATAATCGAAAGTGTTACAAATACTGCCTAGATATGCCTACCGGTCGGCCCCGGAATTACTTACTAGCCATGCCGAGCTTTATGCATCGTGTTCTCATGCGAGAAGTACAAGGGCTTGAAGGTTTCGAAGGCATGGGCGAAACAGATGAAAAAGTATAGTTTGACATTTATCAAATCCGATATATACATTACACCACAAAGTTTTATATATGTAAAATGAGATGTAGTATCGGGTATGCTCTATGACGGGCGATAAAGAGGAAATCGAAGATACTGACATCTTAGATGAAATCGAAAATGAAACCCCCGAAGATGAAGAGCAACCCCAAAACAATAATGATAACAAAGCGACTGCGGGCAAAGCTGAAGTGACCCCTAAACCCATATCCGGTATACTAGCGGTTGCTGAGGCCGTCAAACGGGAAGGTTCGACTCTATCTCCATCAGCGGGCATAGGAGACTCGACCGAACCTCCGTCTGAAGAAGAAAAGGAGGGAAAGGGACTTTTTTTCCCAGATGCGAACAAAATCAAAGAACGAAAAAAACAAAGAACCGAGGCCGAACAGGCCAAAGCATCTAAGACGGCTCCTCAGACATCAGACACCCCTACCGCAGAGACCGAAACGGGTAAAGGGGAAGATGCTTCAGAAGAAGAGGCCAGTGAAGAACAATCACCGCCCATTCAAAGGCCGCCTCCACCTTCCGTGGCTTCAAAGGGCGATGCCTCTTCCCCGCAGTCGCAAAAACAACCCGCTTCGGCTGGATTTGGAGCGGGTCGTGAAGTTACTGGCTATATAGTAGACTCAAAGAAAGGGTCTGATGATAAAGCTAAATATGCCTTGGTCGTAGATAACTTGACCAAGAAAGATATTGACTATATAGCTTTTATGTGCGCCTATCTAGCAGACCCCGAACGAGGATATATACCAGTCGCTCATCCCAGTTATCTTGTCAAATTCTCAATAAACTTCCTGCTCCAAGCAATAAAGGAGGAAATCGAAGACGCCAGCCGATGAGTAAACAGACCATCGCTTACAGAGTAGATGTTCAAAAACAATACAATGGGGTATACAACAATCACCGAGAAATAAATATAACAGGGGAATATCAATGGGGGACGAAACAGAAATTGAAAACGCTGAAGAAGAGACCATTGATGATGAAGATGACGATTCCACTGCTGATGAGGAAACAGAAAAGACCCTGATAAAAACAGTCGAGAAAAAAGGTAAGGTCTTCCATCAATGCCCCTATCCAAAATGTGATTTCGAGACCGAACGAATCAATGCACTGCATGGCCATATACGATTCAGGCATAAAACCCATGGTCAGTATCTAACAAAAAGCGGGAAGATAATAAAGAAAGATGCTTTGACATTTGAAACAAACGAAACCGGCAAGAAGAAGATGAAGTCAAAGAAAAGTAAGAGTTCAGGCAAAAGGAGGACAAGGACCGTGGCATCGGACAGTGAAGATGATGATAGCATTGAACTGGGCAAGAAATCGGAGGTAAAGGGAAAACTCCGATTGCTGCTCAAGACCATAGCATCGGCGGACCCGGACAAGAGGGACGCCCTGATGCCAGAACGAGAGGTAGTTATGGATTTCATAAAAATGCTCAGTAAGGCTACGGTGAGCGAAGAAGATATAGATGAAATCCAGAGCCGATATGATGATTATCTACTTCCAGGAGTTGAAGCTGTCCTAGGTACCGATGCAGTGAAGAAATCCTCTGCCCCGAAAACACCCCCTTCATTCTCAGCCAAAATGAGCAATATATCTCGAATGGCAAAGCTCCGAGGCGTTGTAAAACAATACCTATCAAGCTATGCAAAATTGCCTCCTTCAAAACGAGACGAACTCCTTGGCGAGCGGGAGACCCTAGTAATGCTCAATAAACGACTCGGCGGGAGCGAGATACCTCTTGAGGAATTGGAAGAAATGGAGAACCTATTCGATGGCGAGATAAAACCAACGATGGATGTAGCTATCGGTGCGAACAAGAAAATGCCCATGAAAGACAAGGAAAGGGGGAGCGACCTTATAGGCATGCAACTCGACCAGAAAAGGGAGGAGCTGGAACTATCGAGGTATGACCGAATGCTTGCCGAAGAGCGCCTGCGACATAAAGAGACAATGAACGCTATGCGAGCCGGCAGTGGAGGAGGAGCCGGGTCAGGAACAATGGTTCCTGTAGTGCGTCCTAAAATGGACGATAATGGGGATATAATAAAAGACGAGAACGGTAATGTTGTTATGGAAACCACATACGCACCAGCAGAGCAGGGTCAAAATATGAACCAACTATTGATGACACTACTACTCTCAGGAAAGCTCGGAGGAAATGAAAACAACAATGCCGTCATGCTAGCCATCATGGATAATAATACTAAGCTCCTGACAACGATGCTCAGCAATAAGAATGAAGGAAAATCCGATAAGGAAATCATCCTAGAAGTTCAGAACCAAAATCTACAAATGATGATGAACATGCAAAAAAACATGGTTGAAATGATACAAACTAAAAAAGAAGACCCCCAATTGATGATGCTCCGTGAAGAAATCCGTGCTGCCAGAGAGAACCAACAACAGACCCAGAACATGATGCACCAACAGCAACTACAATACATGCAAAGAGAGATGCAAGAACTCAAACAGTATGCCTACCGGGACGACCTAGAGACCCTTGAGAAGCAGAAAGAGCGTCTCGAACGCCTTGGCATAGTCAGTTCCGCTTCAAAAGACGCCGAGACCAAGGCCCTGGAAGAAAGCACCAAACTGGCCAAAGAAGGACTCGATAAAGTGGACCGGGTTGCCTCGGATATGAAAGACCTGGTACAACCGTTTGCCAATGCTCAGGCAGAACTCATGCGTTCTCAGGCACAGCAGGCAAGACCCCTTCGTAAGGCGATGTCAGAGAAAGAAAAGACCAACGCTTACAAACAGATACTGAACAACATAGAATCGCAGGACGAAGCAGAAGAATAAGTGAGCACTATTACCCTTTCAAAAATCCTTCCCTTGCAAAGTAGACACATTTGCAAGCGCAAACATTGTTGAGAGCGATATCCACTTTCTTTTGTTTCTCGATAACCTTTGGATGAGTCCCCGGCTCCTTTCCAGCGGCCTTCGCCTCAAGGATGGAGAAAATCAAATCATTCATGGCTAGCTCTAGCTCTTTCTTGAGAGGACCGCACCCGTTCTCCATAGTGCTCACCTATTTGCATCGACCGCCGAGGAAGAACGCCGGAAGAATCGGAAGCGCAGGAAGCAACGGTATATACACCGTATCAGCGATGAGAAAGCCCGGAGGAGGCAGACCGAACTTCAGACCTGCACCCTTAGGCTCCACAACCTCGACCATATCCTGGTTCATGCTCTCCACCTTCAACAACCTTTATATCTCTTTATAGCCATAAACTTATCGGTGGGTGTCATGCCGACTATAATGAATTCCCTGCTTCGTGTGATAAAAACGCCTCAGCATTTCCAGAGCGTGCCCGTGATTATCGAAGTGAAAAAAGACGCCCAGGTCCAAGCTGTCGCTTCTCAGATATCGCAAGCCCTCGGCATAGAGGTCAAACAAATCATACCCTTCGTCAACTCATTCAGCATGGTAATACCATCTGAGATGGTGACCGAACTGGGAGCAATAGGACTTGTAGAAAAGGTACACTTCGACCGACCGATGTACGGCTTCCAATCTCCTTTACCTCCCCCTCCTGACCCGCTAGGGATATTGAGCGGAAGTCCATTCGGAGAAATAAACCAGCGCTTTGCCAAGCTCCTAGCGAATCCTCAGATAATGGTCAGCATGAACGATGGATGGATACCCACCGCTGAAGCCAATAAAGGCATCAATGTCTACCCCCTGCATAAAGAAGGAATACAAGGTCAGGGTGTTAAGGTATGGGTCCTCGATACTGGCGTAGACCAGACCAACCCCCAGCTCCAAGGTGCTGTGGAAGGGGCCTACTCCACCACAGCCGGAACTCCCCATGATGGTAATGGTCATGGCTCCTGGTGTTGCTCTAGGATAGTAGGCAAACCTTATACTCATCCAATCCTGGGGCTCGATATGATGGGCGCTGCCCCTGAGTGCTCACTATCGGCTGTCAAGGTGCTCACCGATATAGGGTTCGGAAATACCAGTGATATCCTGAGAGGGATGCAACTGGCCCTGGATAATAACGCAGATATTGTGAGCATGAGCCTTGGTGGAGACGGCAACGCCGAAGAAGAAGAAGACGACCTCATGGTCAAGTTCATCAATAAGGCCGCTATAGAGCACCCCAGGGTCATCTTCGTGATTGCTGCCGGGAACTCAGGTTCAGAAGGAGAGAGGGCAGGAAAGACCATAGGCATCCCCGCCTGCGCAGAAGAGGCCCTTACAGTAGGCTCCTGGTCCATCCTGGACCAGGCCAGGGCCTACTACTCCTCCACCGGCCCTACCCTCCAGGCGGCCCGTATAAAGCCCGATATTGTAGGCCAGGGTGGTGGCCGGGCAATGGCCTCGGGATACAGCAGAGGCATGGGAGACATCTTCTCCGGCTCTGCATTCGGCTCCCAACTCGACCCCCTGGACCGCATTATGGACGGCTTCTGCCCGCTCAAAGGTACATCGATGGCGACTCCGGAAGTGGCCGGTGTGTTGGCGCTATGGAAACAATTGGTCCCTGAACTCACAACCCGAGATGTCAAAGGCATCTTCAATCTGCTCGGCCAACCAAAGAACAACGCTATCGGTCACGGCCTCATAAACGCCACCTGGATTTACAAAGCAATGGGGGGCTAAAAAGCAACTAAACAGAACGCCCAACCTTAAGTAACCAGTAAAGTCGGTTCTTGAAAACGGCATTCCGCACATACGCCTTCTCATCCCGGCTCAGACGGTCAAGAATTTCATACCTGCACTCCTCGGGGATGGACGGATTCGAAGCAACGCCTTCACGCATACTAAAAAGAAAAATACTTTCTTCATAATCTTCCTCCCGGCTCAGACGGTCAAGAATTTCACACCCGCACTCCTCAGGGATGGATGGGTTCCCAGCGACATGCTCGCGTACAAGAGGAATTTCATCCCGGCTCAATCGCTCGAAAATATCACACCCGCACTTCTTGGGGACGGATGGGTTTTCGGCGACACGCTCACGCATCTCATACTCTTCATCCCGACTCAATCGCTCGAAGATATCGCACCCGCACTCCTCGGGGATGGATTGGTTGCTGGCAACGACTTGACGCACGGCCGGAGCATTATCCCGGCTCAATCGCTCGAAGATATCACACCCGCACTCCTCGGGGATGGATGGGTTTTTGGCGACACGCTCACGCACACCGACCTCTTCATCCCGGCTCAGGCGGTCAAGGATTTCACACCCACACTCCTCAGGGATGGATTGGCTCACGGCAACGCCTCGACGCACATAACTCATTTTATCCCGGCTCAGACGGTCTAGTATTTCACACCCGCACTCCTCAGGGATTAAATTATAAGCAACGCCCGAACGCATATCGGCCACTACATCCTGACTGAGACGGTCAAAAATATTGCACCTGCACTCCTCGGGGATGGAACTGTTCCTGGCAACGCCTTCACGCACACCCAAACTTTCATCCAGACTCAAACGCTCGAAGATATCGCACCCGCACTCCTCAGGGATGGATGAGTTCCCGGCGACACCCTCGCGTACAAGAGGAATTTCTTCCCGGCTCAATCGCTCGAAAATATCACACCCGCACTTCTTGGGGACGGATTCGTTACTGGCAACGCCCGCCCGTGCATGCCAATAATCATCCCGGCTCAGGCGGTCTAGGATTTCACACCCACACTCCTCGGGGATTGAATTATAAGCAACGCCCGCACGCACACCGAACTCTTCATCCCGACTCAAGCGCTCGAAGATATCGCACCCGCACTCCTCAGGGATGGTACGGTTCCTGGCAACGCCTTCACGCACCGACCCATCATTGACCTGGCTCAATCGCTCTGCCTGCTTACAAGACAATTTGGGGCGGCATCCTTCCAATATATGATATAGCACCGTGCTATCCGTCTCCTCGTTTAGAATCCTCTGCACAACATTATCCCGCTCACTATGGTATTTGCAGACGCCCTCGTTCTCGGCCAGGGCAGCACGGACCTCGGGACCCGCATGAAGCAAGGCCCTCGCCACATTAAGGGATATGTTCTCATCCCTCGCATATTCAACGAGATTCGATTTGCCAGGGCGCTTGTATACTATCTTCTCATTGCCGCCTCCCATCTGGTCGCTGTATCCGCCATAGACATAGGGCGTCCTGCACTCGTCGTAGTTCCCGAACCCGTGCTTCTTCAGTATATCGGTCAGAGCATCGTAGAAGCTGAACGCATAGGGCTGCCCGTGAGGGTACATTGTCGGCTCTATACCCACATCCACCTTGCCATCCACCTCGCACCAGCGAAGCATATATCTGGCCGCAGGCTCCTTGTTATCACCGACATACAAATATGCTATAGCATTGTTGTTCGCTATGTCGGAGAACGACCCCTCATCGTAAGATGCCCCTATTCTCTCACAGCTCTGATGTGCCCACGAACGGCTCGAACTCTTGCGAAGAATGTCTACGGGGTCAATCGATATGACTATCCTGGTCTTGTCGCCCGCCCCCTCCTTCGGGAACATGGTCATCAGGCGATGGAGTTCCTTCTGGTCTTCCTTGGGTAAATCCTTCATCAGACGGCCCATCTTCTTGCGGCTCTCCCTGCCTTCCTCAAAGACATAGACCGCCTTCCGGTCATTGGGCTTGAAGAACAGCACCGCATCCGGGTAGTGTTTTTTGAGCAAATCGCCCATTCGGTCCTGAAGGCCCTTGACCTTGTTGAGAGTATCGATATTGACCAAGACCGGAACTTCATAGGTCCCCTGCAACTTCTTGAAGGGATTATCCTCACGGCGTGTCCTCTCCTGCTCCTTGAGGGCATCCCGGAGCCGCTCACGGTTCGCCTCCTTGTCCATCTCGAAGATGTACTCCTTCGAACGCCTGAGAACCTCATCGAAATCCATAAGACCACGGGCGTACACTGACCGAAATATATATTGCCTTAGCAATTAATATAGTTTAGGACATAGAAGGATGAACATGCCCCCCGATAGGTTAGGCTCCGCTCTACATATACCAGATATAAACAACCTGCCGGCCCCACATGAGATAATCGCCCCGCCTACCGAGGTCCTGACCCTGAAGCCCACCAAGATAACCGCAGAAGAGATGAGAATGGAAGCGGTCGATATGATGACCTTGCTCTTCGGAGCATCCGTGACCGTTGCCGGTATAGTAATTATGGCCATTGGCAGCAAGGCCCTAAGAGGCATGTTCTCTCCCCCATAGGTGCTCACAATGACCACAACCTTTACCTATAAAATATTCAAAGCGACCCTCGAAGAAATGGATAGCACAGAGAAGCAAGAAAATTATCTAAATAAACTCGGCTCGAAAGGATGGCTGTGCTTCCGAATATCTGTTCATGGAGACTCTGTGGGAAAAAGCGAATACCTGTTCTATTGCGTTCAGCAGGTGATATGAAATGCCAACAGAAGAAGACCTCGACCGGTTCCTCGATATGATGCAAGAATGTGTCCGCAAGACTAAAAAGACCGGACGAGAACACGGCTTCATCGTCTGCACAGAAAATTCCGAATTAATACCCTCTGGTATATGTGAAGGTGAAAAGAAATGCGTTCGCTTACCCAAATGCAATTGGCCCAATACCTTCATGGAATTCCATACCCATCCCCCAGGTAGTATGATATTGCCCTCGACAAAGGACATCTATGATGCCATCGCAGAGGATGCTGAATATATCTGCATGGGCAATCTTGGACCGGAAGAAAAAGGAGCTATCAGATGTCATAGAATAAATCAGGATGATGACGCTATTAAAGAATTTATGAAGGTCTACCAAGAGGTCAATTGGGAAGGCAAACACGACCGATATTCCGAAATGATGAGGATATTGGTCGGAAACATGACCGGCGAGAACAATATGATGAGCCAGGTCAGGGAATGGAGCGACTTCCTTTAACCTGCTCGGTCCACTCTACATCCAATCTTCCTGGAAAGAAGGGACAACCCGATGGAGTTATCACTATGCCGTTTCGCCCTGCGGTCTTGAATTTTAGAGTGCATTTATCCTTACACCGATTACATTCGAACCGATAAACTACCATTGAAACCACCAAATGTTAATAGGTTTCAAAGGCGATAATGGTTATCTTGTGATTTTAAAAAAAAATTATTGCGCCGTTAAATGCGCACGATATCGAATAACAAAATCGCTAAATGGATAGTGAAAAAGATGATGAAAAATAGAGAAAAGACGGATTTGCTGAACGGGAATAACATTTTCGTTTCGTCGAGGGTTTACTGTTTTCGGGTCATACTTCCCCCACACTTGGGGCAGACTTCCCTCTCACATGCGACCTTCCTAACATGTGGTTTCGAATAACCACAGGAAGTGCATATACATTCCCCTCCTGGACCTAGACCGTATCCAGGACCATATGAACGAGGGCCGACCCCGTATCCCCGTCCGCTACCTCTTCCGTAACCTGCACCTCTCCTATAATTCCTTCTTCCAGCCATGGTCTGATAATATCCCTCATAAAGCATAATTGTTTCGGCGGTGATATTCGGTGCAATATTGCAATATTGCAAAATAAGAAATACTTCCACCGATATAATGATACTCGCTGGACATGATGAACCGTTCGGGTTGGGTGTGATTGCCCGATGGCAGTCGTGGCGGGGAGGTCTGACACACCAGGGCTCCCCTTGCCAGCGAGAACCAAACTATTTTAACTGGGTTCCGTGTTATATTATATGGTGATAATATGGACCCAAAGGTTCAGAAGAAAATAATCAAGATGGAGAAGAAGATTGCCAAGCTCACGGCCAAGAGGGACAAACTCCAGACCATGATTGATAAACTACAGAATGAGGTCAATACCCTGAAGGCTTCACAAGAGCCCCCTACCTCTCAACCACAGCCTATCTATGCGACCCATAACACGAACGGCCCTATGCCTATCCATATCGAGACCCCGCCTGCCAACACTACCCTGCCCCCTCCACCCCCACAGCCCTTTCCCCCGCCTCCTCCGCAGAGCACCACCGGCGGCACCCCACCCACGCCCCCGCCGAGCACTACTGCTCCCATGGAGAAATCAAAGCCTAACACCCTGGACCAGATATTGAACTCCTGAGGCTCGCCCCCGTAGAGCGAGAACCCCGGCCCTGCAAAAGGAGTAAAATTGGTAGGGTCTTAAATCTACCGAGTTAATATTAAATATAACATACCTATTTCAGAACAGAGATAAATTATATGTTTGTATTGAATAGGTTTTTGTTCTCTTCAATAAATTCTTTAGCTGCCCTTATTTCCTCTTCGCTCACACCTTCACATGTGAACAAGCATTCAATATCGGCTACCCCGGTTTTTATCATTTCAATCCGCTTTGGGGTCCCGCCCATGAAGAAACACTCTTGTTGTACTTCGGTAAAGGGTCTTATACCCTCCGCATCGGCTATGAGACCGTCCTTTTCCGAGACCAGGACCACCGCATGACAATCCTCATAATCATCCTCATCGTCGCTGAAATAGCCACGGACTACGGCTGGGGTCCACCCGAATTTTCTATTGAGTGCTATGGTCATTGCATCGCAGCTTCCTTGCTTGAACCGGACCCTACACTCTTTTTCCATGATATTACTTCCTACCAACCGTGATGAATTCCTGCTTCTCGAACCATGACCGCTCGCCACAACCAGGAGGGCAGGGAGGCCGGTTCTGATATTCCTGCTCACTAGCGGCGCAGACCCGTATCTTTTTGAGCCTTCCACCGTTCTTCAATACCGAGACCTTCGCATTGAACATACAATTGGAAATGTCACATTTTATCATGAGCTTCATCTTAGAGCCCATTCTCTCCCCCCTGCCTATATATTAATTATATAATATAAACCCATTCATCACATACGATTTGACCCCATATATACGATAATCGTATTAATACGATTTTACCCCCAATATACGATAATCGTATATCACCCTATGGTTCTGCCTTCCTTCCTATATGGGCACACCTGCGCATTGCATATCACTGATGGCATGTGCCCTTCCCGATTATAATCCTCGACGAAGAAACTGCAATGCTTACACGGAGTAATGCGTTCTCTGATTATATAGTTGCCATCAAACCAGAGCCGGGATTTCATACATATTTATATGTTCGTTGGGATTAAATAAGGTTTCGAGTTCGATGAGTAAGATTTATATTTCACCGATGAGATAATGTTACCCGGTGGTATTTTTATCTGGCCTATGAAGAAGAAGAAGCCCAATAACCCCGGCAACCCCGGCAACCCTGGCGACCCGCCTGTCGAGCCGGTCCAGAAGATGATACAGAGACCACCAGAAATACAGCAAGCCATTGAAGAGATGGATGAACAAGAATTTGAAGAAATTGTTGCTCAGAAAGAGATTCTGAAGAAGATGAAGGGGAAACCGTGAGATGCCTGACGACGATACTATCTCTTCTAAGGAGATGACGCTCAGATACATCGAGAGCCTTGAGAATAGAGTGAAGACCCTTGAACGGCGAGAATATATATGGATAGGTAAGGCCGTGGGTCTCTGGGTGGCCCTTGTATATCTTATTTTTCAAACCGTAGGTGGAGGGTAGTGAGCACTTTTAATGGACAAAAGTGAGCACTATGTGTTCTCACTCAAGTGCTCACTTATAAGTCTTTCCCTGGTAGTTTATTAAGTGCTCACTACCTTTAAATACCCATGTCGGTATACATGAAAGACCTCCAGGATTATAGTATTTAAATATTTAGTAGAAATGTTTTTAAATCTTTCGCACAACCCTGTAGTGAGCACTTTTTTTCATGCTTCATGACGCTTATCCGTCGGTATATCTCCTAATATAATATTATTATTTCATTGTACACCGATACCGATGGATAAGCGTCCAGAAGGAGAAAATTTATTTACCGGAAATAACATATAGGAGAAACACACCCGAGGTAGAGATTATGAATGCGGATGATTTTGATATACCTGAATCGTGGAAAATTTATCCGAAAGGTAGGCGAGGAGAGGGGGTGAAAGTGCCTAGGTATTTGTTGGAGGATGGTTTGCCCGTTACTGATGCGGAGATTGTTCGTATGCATATTAGGGAAAATCTTTCAGCGACTGAAATCGGAAAGAGAATAGGTGCGAGTTATTTCGAGGTTCGAACTCGTTTAGTTAGTGTTGGGATGTATGATAAGGGGAAGAGGCCATTGCGTAGAACTTTGAATGTTAAACATATAAAGTTGTTGTATGAGAGAGGATATTCGCCTAATGAGATAGGTGATATTGTGGGGGCGTCGGGTAATACCATTAGAAGACATTTGAGGAGGGCGAGGGTAATACTTCGAAAGGTGAATTCTGTTTGGTATGTAAAGGAGAAAATAAAAAATGGTATAATAAGTGAGGATGAGCTCAAGAAATTTTCTAAGTATAAGGAGGAAGGGGAATGAGCAGAGATAAGGAAGAGATTGAGATGTTGGTCGTAGGTGCTGGGTGTTCAATATGTGGTGTAGTATTATCGGATGATTGGTTGGTTATAAAAAAACAACACCCTTTTATTGTTGATGAAAAGATACTTCAATTAGTGAGACAGGGAGCGTGGGATTTGTTGAAAGAGATGTTGAAGGAGGCTCAGGAGCAGTGGGATGTTCGTCAGCAGTCCTTTCGAAACGATATGAATGCGGAAAGGCGTGGTGTTTCGGGTGAGGTCGTGCCATTCATGATAACAACAAAGAGGAACTATATCGCTAATGAAGTGCATGAGCGGTTGGATGAGATGCGTAAGGAGCCCGATGACATGAATGCGGACCAGGATTGTTCGAGGTGTCCGGCGTGCGGGGAGTGTCTCATACATACCTCGACGGGGTGGGAATGTTCTTGTGGTTGGATGGGGTGAAATATGAACGAACGGATAGTAATCAAATCATTCTTCGATACCGACGGCAATTATCTGGAGACCAATATCATGTTCAAAACGAGCATGACAATCGATACAGGGAAAATAAGGTATGAGATAAAGGGCGATACATTTTCCTCAACCGAAAAATATATCTAATAACTCATATAATAGGATAGGATAAGAGAACCGAGGAGAGTATATGGAACCAGAACATGAGTTCTTCGCTTCGGTGAAGGGCTCTTTCGAGAACGCTCCGCAGAAAATGGCTGAGGAGTTACAATACCACACTTGCAATGGTAGCTGTGACAGAGATGGCTGTTACGGAAGTCCATAAAGCCATTCAATAAGCGGGGAGGACGAGGCTATGTCCGAGGATGAAGAGAGAGAGTTATCTCCAGATTTGAGGCGAAATTGGTTCGTACTCAATGATGTGTGTCAGAACCGTTGTATCCATTGTTATGATGCAGAGGAAATCAAAGCCCCGTACCGGGATAAGACCGATGTTATTAACACGGATGAGTTCGCCGATTGGATGAAGGATACCATCAAGGCGGACCATATAACCCTGCTCGGGGGCGAACCAACATTATATCCAAATCTTATGGACCTTATTATACGGTACAAAGCAAGGAATATAACCATGGGTATAATAACAAATGGTATAAGGTTCAGCGACCCGGATTTTTGTCGAAATATAATTGATGCCGGTATCTATTCAGTGAGCATGACCTTCTTAGGACCGACTGCTGAGACACACGATAGGCTTACCCGAAACGAAGGCAGTTTCGAGAATGCTATCATGGGTCAAAAAAACCTAATAGAGATGGGTGGGGGCATCAATCGCAATATGTTATCGACGGTGATGACTGAAAATATTGATGATGTTGAGGGCCTTGTAATGCTTGCAGATAGGTATAAAATAAGGACCCTTTCGTTTAACCTATGCACGCCAAGAATGGGCGATAGTAGGTACAGCCCGGATTTCAGGACAGGAGTGGATGTGGCTTTGCGGTTAGAGAAGATGTCAAAGGAAACCGATACCCTTCTTAGATTAACAACCCCTTTGCCCTATTGTTTCTTCCATAGTGATAACGAGCGTGATAGACTATATCGAAAAGGAATAATCCCATTACATTCAATATGTCAACCTTTTACTGGGTATGGATGTGTTATCAAATGGAATGGGGATGTACTATCATGTGCTCACCTGTGGGATATGGTTATATCGTCGGTGCGAACTCAACAAGAACGGAAATGTTTTCTAGAGGATTGGATTTGTGGAAAGGCGGCGGAATTTCGAAAGAAGTGGTGGAGATACCCATCCAAAAAATGCTCCACTTGTAAGGATTGGGGCAAATGCGTTGGTGGATGCACTCTCTTCTGGCTCAAACACAATGCAGATGAATATATTTGATAGAGTGGAGAAATAATTTATATATACCATCCTGCCCATATCTTACCCTGTCGAGGGGTGTCAATATGTCTAGGGAAAGTGAACCAGAAAAGAAAAAATGTCCCGGATTATATTCTATTAGTAAATTTGAACCATGGGGCGTGGATACCGTCTATTTATTTGCCTATAGTTATGACGATGCCTTTCGTATCCTCATAGAGGAACAACCATGGCGGAAAAAGGAGATGGAAAAGGACAAGCTCGGTATTAGTTTGTTGGTTGATAATGTATGCGAAGCCCAACCATCTATAATAGATACTTGTGGGTACTCTGAATAGCGAGTGTTTATCATGACAGATAAGATGTGCAAATGCATGAGGCCGGTGTTCCAATTCTCAGAGCTCAGTGCCATAGCAAAGCCTGAATTTATGCTAGCCATCGAGAAAGGTGAGAAGGAGCACAGGGTCGGAAAGCAGATGATACTGCCATATGTGACCCGGCTGAAGATGCTCCTGAAGGATGTATCTGATAAGTGTGGTATCGAACTAGATGGCATAAGTGAGCACTTAGAACAGGCTGAGACTCTTGCTCAGAGCAGGAAGCGAGTAGGCGAGGCGGTCCAACATATCAATGAGGCCCGAAAGGCCCTTTGGATGACGATAATGAGGTGTCCGTGATGACGAGAGAGAAGATGTGCAAGTGCGCAGAGGCAGCGGCTGGTCTAGTTACCAATCTGAAGGATATCGAGATAACGGCCAGGGCCATGGATATGGCCGGGATAGCAATATCCGGCGCTAGCAAAGAAGACCCCGGCATCACCTTCAAAGAGCGATACGAGATGTACGAGTTCTATGCCGAGATGCTCGATAATGATGTGGGATATATCGAGGATGACTGTAACATAAAGGTGCCGGAATCGGTCAAGATGAACATAAAGCGCTTGCAGGATATCATGAAGACGGACGATTACGGGGAGGCTGCCAGGCTCGCCGATTCCATCGTTTTCGACTTGGGTTACACCTTCGGTCAGCAATGTTATTGACGAGCCCGGTGGGATTCGAACCCACGATAAGCAGAATTTCAGTCTGCCACCTTCCCGAGCTTGGTGACGGGCTCATAATGATGGCCGCATTAGGATTCGAACCCAAATCCTCTGCTCTGGAGGCAGAGATGTTACCTGATTACACTATACGGCCAGAAAGAATAGAGCGGGGAAAGGATTTGAACCTTTGATGTACGGGTTATGAGCCCGTCCGAATAGACCAGGCTATCGCACCCCGCTTCGATGTGACTAAAAACCATGAAGTAACCCTATTGCGGATGGGGGCGTATTCAACGCCACCAGCTAAACATACTCGGCATATGAGGGCTACCACCTTGGTAATAAATTTCTTTTTGCCAGGGGATAGAGTGCATCTACACCGACCTATGGTTCACTTAGGACGATGCAGAGGTGAACCCACTCACACCCCTGGCATCTACCTTTATATTAATCATGATATATAAAGATTTAGATTTGATAAATGTTAAATATATGTAAAACTATATCCCATACCTAGGTGAGGTCGTATTGGATGGACCACTATATCAAATTCGTCTTGGAGGGCGATTTTCCGGGTAGCCCGGATATTACCACCTTCGAGGTAAGCGGTATAGTCTATGATATCCTTTTTGACCTCTTAACTGAATTGAAAAAGCAGGAGGATATATATGGAAGTCGGAGTGGTGGACCCGGAAGACCAGGCCAAGCCAAAGAAATGGGAGATGGTCGAGAAGGTGTGGGCGGGGATTCTATTCCCGTCGGAACTGAAGGAACTGAAACAGAAGATGACCATCGTGGCACTTCATGATAACGATTTGGATTGGATAAGAGAAGACGGTATTGTTGTCCTTGGCGAAGACCATATCCGATTGGTATATGGAAAGCCGGAAGGAGCGAATTTGCAACGGACCGGCGACCAGTTGGTCATATTCATCAATGATATAGATATCCATAATCTCAAGAAGGAGGGCAGAATAGAGTGGGAAGATATACTTCTCATTCTCGATACTAAGATAGAGGATTGATGGCGAAAGGGAGGTTCCGAGAGGGTCGGTTCATCGACAATCTCACCTTAACTCTCGGAGGAGGCCAGCCATTGCCCCTCCCCGCCAAAAGCCGAAAGGGAGGCCGGGCGACCGGTCTCCCCGGCAATCGAGGTACGAGATGGGATACAAAACGAGCGCCCGAGGATGGAAAGGTCGTGACGACCTCATACCTTTAGTGTGCACTAACTGTGGGAAGCCCTTCAACTGTCCGCCTGAATATCTCGACTTTCTGATAGACCCTGCGAGACCGTTTCATCCGATATGTTTTTTTAATGGGAATTGGCGCAATGAAATAACCCAAGAGATGAAGGAGCGGATAGAACACAATCGAGCCGTTCTAGACGATAATGGTTATAAACGGCTGTCCGAAGAGGAAATAATGGAGAAGGTGATTGGATGAAAGAGCAAAAAGGTGGCCTCTTCTGTTATACAACTTCCATTTCACCAGAGAAGTCTATAAGCGAAATCGAGAAGGAATTGACCAAGGTCGGTGCAAATCGTATAATGAAGGAATACGGCGAGGGAGGAAGGCCGACAGCTTTGTGTTTTTCTGTATTGACAGAAAAGAATGGTATCGAGATACCATTTCGTTTGCCGATGGAAATAGAGCCCGTTCTTCAGATATTGAAGAACCAGAGCAAGGAAAGACGAATTGCAAAGAAATATGCAGATGAAGAACAAGCGATAAGGGTGGGCTGGCGGATTTTGCTGTACTGGGTCAAGGCGCAAGTCGCTATAATCGAGACTAGGATGGTAGAGGTGGAACAGGTGTTCTTACCTTACATCATGGTAGGCAATCTGAAAGGCAAGACCCTGTATGATAAATACAAGATGGAGAGGAAAAAATTCTTGGAGTTGCCAGAGATAGTAGAGGAGGCGCAATGATGCGGCAGGAGGCGACGGATTGGAGAGGATATAAAGGCAAACTAATAGTCGAAGCGGTCAGAATCTTAGAGGACCAGCCGGACCTCTCATCGGATGTAGCTTGGATGAGAGGGGTTCACCGATATGGTTTTGGTAAGATATCTGGTTGGTGCGTTAAGAGAATAGCGGAGAGGGCCAGGGCGTTGAGAAATAGGAAATCGGTGAAAAAGAGGGCATAATTATTGGTGGATGGTATGAAGTGGTCAATTCAGACGGACCTTGATGGCAATCGCCTCATCGTCATGCCGATGTTCACAGGGGAAGACGGGCGGACCTTCGGGCGCATCATACGAGTGCCGTTGGAGGGATTAGAATGGGCAAAGCCGAAGATAGAATAGTCTGTATTGCATTGTGTTTAATGTTATTGCCATTTCCGACGGTCGTGAAAATCCTGGAGGAAATGGTAAGAATCGACAGGGAAGGGGAGCATGGTTATTATGGATGAGAAGTTAGTGGTGTGGCTTGAGGAATGTGTGGGAAAGGGAACCTTCGAATGTATCGAGGATGGTATTGAGTTCTGCATCGGTGCGACGAGGGCCTTCTGTGAGAAGATGGAAATAAACCAGGAGAAGCTCAAGCAGGAACAGCTCAGGATGTGGGCCAAGGGGAAGAAAGATTATATGCACCTATATTTCCCCTTGAAGTGGTCGGATGAGCTCAATAAGAGCCTGAGAGAGGATGCACGGGGAACGGTGAACGATGCTGTGAATAGCGCTATCTGGGACAAGTCACTGGGCCTGCTCGGTGACCCGGATTATGCTTTCGACCCGATGAATAAGCCGGAGAACCTGTCGATAGATGCGCTTACACTTTGGGCGGACTATGTGAAGGCTCGAAGGCATGTAGAGAAACTTCAGATTTCACATGGCAATCTGATGCAGGAAAGGAATACTCTCAAATTCAAGCTCGGGTCGGAGGAGAGACGAATTGAACCGGAAGAGGATAAGGTCTTCTTCGAGGCACTGACGGAAGGAAAAATTAATCGTGTTCAAGAAGAGAGCGGTATGCCGATGATGGCGTTGATGGAGATGATACAGAATGCCACCGAATACATACCAGAGGTAATGAAGGACCCATCAATGATAATACGGCAGGAATGCACAGAGAACAAAGCGGATTTCATATTCAAGACACCGGATAAAGCCGTAGTCCGTTTCCTGGTCGAGAAGAGGATGCCCGATGACCAAGACACCTCCCCTTCCGAATAAGCGCTACTCTATCATCTACGCCGACCCGCCCTGGAACTTCAGGACCTGGAGCAAGAAGGGAAAGGGGCGGTCTGCCGAGAGGCACTATCATGTGCCTACACTCCGGGAGCTCAAGGAGATACCGGTCCAGGATATAGTAGAGAAGGACTGCGCCCTCTTCATGTGGGCGACCTATCCGAACTTATTGCAGGCGCTTGAATTGATGGAATCGTGGCAGTTTACTTATCGCACATTTGCCTTCACATGGGTCAAGAAGAACAAGAAATCTGATGGTTTCTTCACCGGGTTAGGGTACTGGACACGGGCAAATCCTGAACCCTGTCTGTTTGGTACGATAGGTAAACCAAAGCGGATAAGGAAGGATGTTAGAAACCTTGTCATCAGACGAGTGGGCAGGCATTCTGAGAAGCCTGATGAAGTGCGCACTATGATAGTCGATTTGATGGGAGACCTGCCTCGTATCGAACTGTTTGCCCGTCAGAAAGTTCCGGGATGGGATGCATGGGGGTTGGAGGTATGAGCAATATAGAATATATCTGTGCTTTCACTCGAAAGAAGTGTGTACCTTTTTCTCATGACCGATGCATAGCTAAGATGAAGAAAGGATTCAAATGCCGGATGCAGCGGCAAGTCAAACAATCTAGGATTTCCTCGGAGTCCCATTCATCCAGGACCGACCAGGAGAGTAGTTGATAGAAGCATAGAATAGAGGGGCTTTCCTCCTCTCGGAGAGCATCTTCCTAGTGCTGGCTTTATGACGGATGCGAACGGTCATTTCATGATAATAATCCCGTTTGGAGGATTCGAATACAAGGACCTGCATGGTCCTTTTAAACTTAAAAAAATCATTTTTGGTCCATGACATAATCCAATGTAGACCGATACGGTTCCCTTGGACCTTCTCCATAAGCTCTCTGAGCTCATCAAAATCATCTATGGTTATGGAAACTTTATTCAGGGCCTTCTGGACCTCTTCGAGCTGTCGAATGTATCGAAGCGGGTCGGTTTCGAAGTAGTAGAAAGGGAGTTGGGTACCAGAAGGAAGGGGTTCATACAAGAGATATGAGGTATTTCCCGAAGCGGTGACCTCTTCAGTATAGAACATGATAATGGATATCGCATTTGATAAATATAAAACTTATTCTGATAGTCAGGAAAAGAAAGAATAAATAGGGCGAATGCGATATATAGTTCTATGCCCGCTAAGTCCGCTTCTCCCCAGAACACGCTCGCTCAGGTATCGCAAGTGGTCTTTGCCCCGTCGAACTTGAACAAGATGCAAAAGATAATGCAGAATCCAATACGGAATCTTATTCAACTACACCTTGGCGGTTTGGAAAGTATAATGAGCTCTTTTATAGCCGCTGAAGGTAAGCCTGAGAACATACCTACGGCTATGATGATGTTCCTTATCGAGCGAGCCGAAGACCCGATTGTGGTACTTAATATTCTCCTCGGGATGGGAATGCCTAAGGAGGGCCAGTTCCTTGGGTAAATCAATGCCTGTCTTCAAGGCGATGGAAGAACATCTCTATCGGCCATGTTTGGATTTGCAATTGTTGTGTGAGATATACGGATGTGACATTAGTGAACTCTCCGTATTGCTTTCCGATGATAAAGAGCATGGTCAGAACCTAATCTATTATGATAAGTGGGGATGGAATATAGCCTATGAGGAGACCCGACGCCCATGTCAGGATAGCGGTTATTATGGCAATCCCTTCTATGATTTCTTTAGTAGCGAAGGCGGTTATCAGTGGACCAGTCAAAGCCATTATTGGTCGCCCGATAAACGAGAGGATTATAACTGGACTCCAGAGGAAAGTGTAAAAATTCTAAATGCTTTTACTGAAATAATGCATTGGCGTGATATGGAAGACCACGCTCGGTATTTGGGAAAGATGGCTAAGCTCGCTTTCGAGGGCGTTGATACCCCTCAGCGGAGCCAGGAATTTCAGAAATTCTTGAAGGACCGGGAGAAGAAATTAATCACGCAAGGAAAATGGTAAAACGAAACCTTATTTAACTGGTACGGCTGTACATCATAGGGGAAAGACTATGAGTGAAGAGGAAATACCGAGAGAAGAGAGAATGGAGGTCGAGCGTTTCAGGCTTGTGGGCAGGAGACTGCCAGATGAGATGAAGAACGCTATCCGAGAGCTTGGGAACGAGATGCCCATCGATTTCGTTGAGGTCGATGATGGCGAGGAGGATGGGCCTGAGCTGAGCATCGAGACCCGTTGTGGTTCTACGAAAATAACTGAGATGGCTGACAAAGCCCGCTTACTGAATGAGATGACACTGATAAGCTGCGAGACCGAGAAGGCGAGGCAGATGGAGAAGGCCATTGAAGAGGAGAAGGAAGAGACCATACCGGAGGAAGAGGAGTGACCCTTGAGCAGGATATCATTCAGATTGAACATGCTTTAGCGAACACTCCAACTGGGAGTCCCGATTTCGGTCATTTAAGTACTATCCTTATCGGTCTGAAAGGAGAACAGATGGAGAAGAGCCGTGGAGGGGATTGGGAGCCCGTTTTTCCTTTCCCGTTTCCACCTATACCACGATGGTTAGCTCGTGAATTCGGAGGAAAGAGATGACCTCGAAAATCCCGCAATACCGAGAGTTACGCATTACAGAGACAGACGGGGGCGTGGAGGTCGATTTCTTCCCAGACCTCTATGTCGTGCCGGTGGTCGAAAAGGAACCCACTGAAAGCAATCCCGATGTCAAGCTGGACCTCGGAAAGATTGGGGGGAATCTTGCACCCCTGAAGGCTTATTATCCTCCTGGTACTACTGCTGAGGAAATCATGGATAAGGTGGATATCTTATTCGAGAAAATCGAATGGTGCCCGTCGTGTGAACGGAAAAAAAGAGAGGTCATCGCAAAGCTCCAGAAGTTCATGGAGAAGAGAGGACAGAGCGATGTCTTTCAGAGGATGATGGAACGGGCGCAACAGAAATCCGAAGAGAAGAAACCACAACCGATAGAGCATAAGCAATACAAGATGGAACAGGAAGCAACGGCGACCAGGAAGAAACCCCTCGAACAGAGGATGATGGAGAATGTGGAGGGCGCTATCGATAATGCCTATGTCGCTGTGCGTGGTTTTTTCGTTCCTCCAGTGCCACCCGTTCGGTTCGATGAATGGGTGAAGAAGGCGAGTGGGGGTTAAGATAAGATTTAAATATTGAAGACTACATATACAAGCCAAAGGGGTGTAAGAAGATGAGTGATTGCCCAACCGATGTCATTGGACAGATTGTTTGCAAGGCTCTCGGCAACCGCAGCCCGGACCAGTTCGTCCCACAGATACTACCAGAAGATGTCAAAACGCCGGACCAGTTGACCGCAGACGAGAACGAGAAGTTCAGCGTCAAGGGTGCTCTGCGAAAGTTCGTACCTATCAACTTCGCAAAGGCCCTCGGGGATGTCGAAACAGATGTCTACAGGTTCGCCAGAAGCTTGACGCCAGAACATGTCCTCGGTGGCAAGGGGAAGATTGACCTCCCTGAGCCGAAGCCTCCCGCTGAGCTCCTGTTCCATGGCGGAAAGTTCCCGACCAAGGAGGTCAGACTGGACAACCCGCTGTCGGCCCTGCCGACACCTCCTGGAATGAAAGCACCGCCAGCGCCACAGGACCTGCTCCCGCCGCTTCCATTCATCAGCAAGTAAGCGGCTGCTGAACCTTGCGAATAGTGAGCTCACCCACACCGGGGTGTAACTAATGTCAGAGCTGAAGTCACCAGGAGAAGTAGCCGAAGATATGAAGAAATTCTTCGAATCCATACCAAGTCCGAAGGTCCTTATACACAATATTGGACTCAAGACCCCGGATGAAATCATACCTACTCCGGCTCAGACCGCTGACTGGGAGCATCAGGAACGCCTGACCGCCCTGGAGAAGGCCAAGTTCAAGGAGATGTCCTTCAATGACTTCATGAAGGGTATTCTTCCAAAGGCCCCAAGCATAGACTTTGGTAACCTGTCGCTGCTCAACTTCGACTGAGGGGGCAGCGATGGGAGGATTTCATTTATTTGATGTGCTGGTCCGACTTACTGAAGAGTGGGTCTTTCATCCCACTCATTTGTATCAATTCCTAGACCGGAATTTCGGTATCAGCAAAGTTGACCCGTTCATCCAGTTTGGAATCTATGAGCAATCCAAACAAATCGTAGGTGCTCAAACTTACTCAATGGGAACTTACCCGGCGAATGTCACCGTACCTGCCGGTCTTCCTCCTCCTCCTGCTGCGAGCCCTATAACAGAAGGAGGACAATTACCGCCATCACGCCGAAGAAGGCCGGCAGGAAAGGCTAAGCACTTCGGCTAAACAAAAACTTAAATATCACTTAACCCATAACATAAGACAGCAATCATTTATAATGAAGGAAGGTGGAGAAAGATGCCTCAGCAACCATTTGCTGATATCCCGAAGATGTTGGAGATGAACGCCGCCAAGATTTCTGAGGTCTTGAAGGTCCCATTCACTGCACCTCTCGCCGTCGGAAGCGCCCTCATCGAGACGGGCCGGACGATGACAAGAGGCGGACAGATACCGACCCCGCAGATGCTCATGCAGCAGACCGCAATGCTCATGGAGAAGGCAAGTCCGCTTGCTCTTCTACAGAAGGGCAGCGAGATAGTGGGACCGGAGAAGGAGACCTACCCGAACAAGGACTCACGGACGACCATCTTCTGAGGAGTTGATACCAATGGCTCCTCAAGAAGCTCCCTCGGCACCACCGGGTCCGGCGATGTTCCCTGCAAGTCTAGCCCAGGGCTTTTCATTGCTCCTGAGCCAGATGCAGACCGGTGCACAGGCGTTCGTTAACCAACAGGCGCAGACAGTCCAGATGTTCTCGAAGAGCATGCAGCAATCACAGGTCAATTTCCTGAATACGATGAACCAGTTGGTCATGGGACCGGCTGCACAGATGGCTCGACCTCCAATGGTACCTATCCAATCCTTCATGCAGGGCGGAGAAGGGGTCTTCCCTATGGGTTTCTTCCCCGAGAACACACCAGCGGCAGTTGCTGAGAAGACCCGCACCGATGTCCCATACTACCCTCTCACTGAGGACCAGACCAACTTCAGAAAGGGCGGGTTCACCGAATCCCCTCAGGCAGTAAAGGACTTCCCTGCACCGGTCGAGAAGACCAAGAAGACCGAGTTCTTCTAACGCCCGAAGATTGATGTTTTCCGTTTCTTCTTTTCCTCTTCTCTCTTAGCCTGAAGGCTCGGGCTGGCTTTACCCCGTTTGACGGTCTTGTCCGTGTCCTTCTCATCCTTGATGTCCATACCGAAAATCAGGTTTCGCTTTTTCTTGCCTGACATAGTGTTCACTTCCTTACTATTTTGTAATGCCTATACCACTGCTCCTTCATAAAGTTGTACCTCCAGTAGGTGTAGGGGATTCCGACGACAGCGCCATAGAAACCAGTGGCCATTAGAACAGCGCTTTCATTGAAGTCCGTGATGAAGGGTCTGGCAATGAAGCATATGGCCAGACCGATTATAAAGGATAATACTCCCCAGCCGAGCACATAGGTGAATAGGAAGTCGTCGAAGTTCGGCGGGTGTTTCGGGTTCAACCATATCGTACTGCTCATAGTATCCCTCAGCACTTACATACTTCATATTGAAACATCAATGACGGCATACATGTGATGCAGTAAGGCAGTTTCGGGTAGGGTTTCTTACCACAGATTTTACATTTTTTTGGTATCCTGATTTTATGGGCCGTTGTCATCGCCGTCCTTGGGCTTGTCCTGTATTGGTTTAAGTCCCTTAATAACGCCGAGGGCTACAGGATAATCAGGATGTCCGGGTTGAATCTCCTCCTTGGGCTTGTCGGGGGATTTGGAACTGATAAGATTTGCAGTTTCCATGATGACAATCCCACACTTAAAATACTCCTCGGTATCACCGGTTCTTTCAAGTGCGACCCACCGTTTGACAATTTCCCTGACCTTCTCCTCCATCTCGGTAACTTGTTCCTTGAACCCGTCTCTGGCGGTTAGCAGGAAGTCCGTGTGCTTCTCCAGTTCCTTTACTTTCTTTTCGAGGTCTCGGTATTCGATGCAACGAGCACATTTAAATGTTCTACCACAATAAGGACACTGCAGTTTACTCTCAATCACAAGCTTCTCCTTATCCATCTGTATCACCGTCCTTGGGCTCTTTGGGTGGGGATTTAATAGATTCAAATTCTGTACCTTTACATTGATTGCAAATATCTATTACTCGATTAGTATATCCTACATCGCTAGCATAATCGTCTATAGCCCCGCATTTCTTACATTTATATGAGGTTTGCCATTCATATTTTTGTTCCAACTCCCTGACCTTCTCCTCCAGTCCCTTTACCTTCTCTTCGAGGTCCTTGATGAGGTCGTCTTTATACTTTATGGACTTGGTATGTTCCCGACATTCTTTCTCAAATTCGAATTTCCATCCCCGTTCCTTTTCAAGTTCGGTTTCGAGGTCCTCGTTTCTTTTCAGTATGCCCTCACTACCATGCCTGAGATGCTCATAGTTATGTCTCAGGGTTTCGAGCTTCTTTTTTTCGCTCGCCAGCAAGACTTCGAGGGCCTGCTTCTCTTGCTCAAGTTTCCGATATTTAGTCCATGGTCGGCAGGTCTCGTAACATTTCCATTCTTCGATAAAATCAGGACATCCATTGCATACCGCATTGGTCCATCTAATTGCGTCGGCCTTATACATCTCCTTTTCCTCCCGCTCCCTCTTGAGGTCGGCTTGAGCCTTATCCCTCTGGACTATAACTTCTTCCATCATCTTCTTAAAATGTCGTGCTTGACCCTCATAAACATTGATGGATTCACATTCCTTTTGTGGTTCTGGACATTCTTTCATCTTTAATATCTTCACCCTCCCCCTCTCCTCCTCCAACTGCTTCTCAAGGTCCTTGGTCTTGTCCCGCCAATGATTTACATTATCTTTTATATCGGACATGACCCGTTCTCTATCTTTTATTCCGGCCTTCAACTCCTCCAACTGCTTGTCCTTCAGTTTTATCATATCATAGAGTTCCCTTGTAAGACGGAATATTTCTGGAATGTTATCATCCGACACCGCCTTTTTAATCTCCAATGGTATCTCTTCGATTCTCTTCTTCTTCTCCACCTTGATTGTCTTGGTCATAGTGCTCACTACTCGCAGTTCTCGGAGTGCCCGCACACGACACAGTGGTCGCAGCCGGATGCGAAGTAGACCGGACCTCCGCATTGTGAACATGTCACGCCCCCTCGTATCTCCCTGTCCTCCACCGCCTCCTCCTGCTTGTCTATATCTGTTACCTCGACCCCGGCGGTCTCGGCCTTGCTCTCGGTACTGGGTTCGAGCTCGCCCCGCTCCTCCAGGTAGGCGTTGAACACCTTGGCGATGGCGTCTATGCACGAATAGGCCGCCTTTCCCTGGCCCTCTATCCTGTTGATGGCCTTCTCGCACTGGAAGCCGGAGAACGCCCTGGAGAACTCCTCAAGCGGAAGACCGTATCTGAGACCATGTGAAAGGGCGATGGTAAGCGCTCCCATAGTAGTGTGTGTACAGGTGCCGCTTTTCCCAAACCCTATGAACACTTCAAAGGGTTTACCCTGATACTCATTGATTGTGATATAGATATTCCCGCAACCACACTTCGCCTTGCGAGTGACGCCATGGAGACGCACGGGCCTCTTCTTGACGGTAATCGCCACTTTATC
>Ga0307431_1000162_pt1 | contig 52979 bp, 45 predicted proteins | sample SalMarWE160170MG_FD_202155 | JGI IMG/M metagenome (GOLD analysis project Ga0307431, IMG submission 202155) | Salt marsh sediment microbial communities from the Plum Island Ecosystem LTER, Massachusetts, United States - WE1603-170 | ecosystem: Environmental > Aquatic > Marine > Intertidal zone >...
ATAGGTCACGTGACCATAACGAATTAGATCCTCGATGATAGGTTTAGCCTCATTGCTGCTTATGGCATAACCTATACCTTCTACCGCGGATGCAACTATCTTAACACTGGTAATGCCTATCACTTCACCAGACATGTTCACGAGTGGGCCACCGCTGTTGCCGGGATTGACAGGTGCTGTCGTTTGAATTAAGCCGTAAAGGATATTCCCCCCCCCAATATCCACAGATACATTTAGGCGGCTAACTATGCCCTCAGTCGCCGTTATTCCTTCTCCCAGAGCATTACCAATAGCTAGCACCCACCCGGCGACGGATAATAAGCTCGAGTCGCCCCAATAGACATAAGTCAAATTCGCAGCATCTATCTTTATCACGCCAAGGTCAGATACGGGGTCAGCGCCTACTATATTTGCAGGGAAAATCCTACCATCAGCCAACTCCACGTAGATGCTCTGGGCATTTTCAACTACATGGTTGTTGGTGACAATATATCCTTTGTCGTCGATAAGTATCCCAGACCCAGCAACATATTCAGTAGATTGACGACCGAAGGAACCAGAGACTACCACCTCTGTGGTTACGGAAACTACTGAGGGCATTACTCCTGCAACTACCGGGCGGAAATCAGGCAAGGGAATAGCTGGCTCGCTCTCTGGGGGGAATGTCCAATCGGGATCAGTGTGCTGGGTTGAGTTATAAGACTGGGGTGGGTTGGATGCTGGGGAACGAGGTAGAGCCCAAACACCGATACCTAACGCTACCGCTATTATTATTACAAAAGCCAGAATGTATTTTTTTGACATTTTTTACTAAGCTTATTATAGCATTGCTACCTTTTCTACAAAAAATCTGTGCCCGAATTCAAGACAAAGTGTGTCAAATTGTTTGAACGAGTACACAGACTTGACAATTTAGAATCTTACTCTTTATAATGAAAAGAAACTCAAGTTTGCTTCGCCTTTTAGAATCGACCTACAAGATTTGGCTTTCTCTATACTCTTGTAATAAGCAGTGAGCAAGTATATTTTCATTACTGGTGGCGTAGTTAGTTCTGTAGGTAAAGGGATTTCGGTAGCCTCTATCGGCAAAATATTGAAAAGCCGTGGCATATCTGTCTCTGTGCAGAAGCTCGATCCTTACTTGAATGTTGACCCGGGGACGATGTCTCCTTACCAACACGGTGAAGTGTTTGTTACTAAAGACGGTGCCGAGACTGATTTGGATTTAGGTCATTATGAGAGATTTATTGGAGTGGAGCTGACCCAAGCTTCTAACGTCACTTCCGGTCAGGTCTATTCTTCGGTCATTGCTCAGGAGAGGCGAGGAGATTTTTTGGGAGGTACAATCCAGGTGGTTCCCCACGTAACCAATGAAATAAAGAGCAAGATAAGGAAAGTAGCCGAAATATCCAAAGCCGAGTTAGTTATTGTTGAAGTTGGCGGCACTGTGGGGGATATTGAAGGGCAACCATTCCTCGAAGCTATAAGGCAGATGAGAAAAGATGAAGGCAGGGATAATGTACTATATGTTCATGTCACCTTTTTGCCACACATCGCTGCCACCGATGAGTTAAAGACCAAGCCCACTCAACACAGTGTCAACGAGCTAAGGAGAATCGGTATTCAGCCCGATGTTATACTGTGTCGCAGCGATAAGGAGATATCTGAGGGGATAAAGGACAAAATATCGCTATTTTGCGATGTAGATAAAGAAGCGGTTATTTCCCTGGTTACCAGCGAAACCATCTACGAGGTGCCCCTGCTACTCGAGGATGCGGGGTTAGGAGAATTTATAGTTAGCCGATTGAGATTAAAAGCCGGAAAAAGCAATCTGGAAGAATGGAGAGACATGGTAGCCAGGCTAAAGGCTCCTAAAGAGCTTGTAATTATTGGATTAGTAGGCAAATATGTGGAACTCAGAGATGCATATTACTCCGTGCGTGAAGCATTGTGCCATGCAGCATTAGCTCACAATCGCGAAGTGAAGATAGAATGGTTGGATTCCGAGGAATTGGATGGTATGGCCGATGATAAGCTTGGGCAAGTTCAGGGGATAATTGTTCCTGGCGGATTTGGCTACCGGGGAATTGAAGGCATGATAAAAGGTGCCAAATTTGCCCGAGAAAAGAAAGTCCCATACCTGGGCTTATGCTTGGGGATGCAAATTATGGTCATCGAATTTGGCCGTCATGTTTTCAGTACTGAAAACGTAAATTCCACTGAGTTTGATGCCAGTAGTGCTTATCCTGTCATTGACCTGCTTCCTGAGCAGCATGGCGTGGAGCAAAAGGGAGGGACTATGAGGCTCGGGACTTATCCCTGCCATCTGGTAGCAGGAACAACGACAGCTCGTGCCTACGGCACTGAAGTAGTATATGAAAGACATCGCCACCGTTATGAATTTAACAATTACTTCCGCCAGCCATTAGAGGAAGCCGGCCTTGTACCTTCTGGGTTATCCCCGGATGGGAGGTTAGTGGAAATTACTGAGTTACGAGATCATCCTTGGATGCTTGCCTGCCAATTTCACCCTGAGTTCAAATCTCGTCCCGATTCTCCCCACCCACTATTTCTGGGATTTATCGGGGCGGCCAAGGAAACACTTATTGAAGGTGCTCAGACAAGCCTACCCTTGAATTAAGAAGATGAGGATATTTTTAGATACTGCCAATATAGAGCATATTCGCCATGGGGTGAGACTAGGAGTGGTTACAGGGGTAACCACCAATCCCAGCATTGTATCGAGAGAAGGCAAGGTGGATTATCGAAGATTGGTCCAGGAAATCTGCTCCATTGTCCCTGGTCCAGTATCTACTGAGGTATTAAGCCAGGATGTCCAAACAATGGTGGCTGAGGCCAGAGAAATAGCTAAATGGGCGGAGAATATCGTGGTTAAGATACCAGCTAGCCTTGAAGGAGTGGAGGCAACCTCGGTGCTGGCCAGTGAAAACATAAAGGTTAATTTTACCTTGTGCTTCACCTTGAACCAAGCTTTACTGGCGACAGAAGCAGGGGCCACTTTTATAAGCCCTTTTGTGGGCAGATTGGATGATATTGGAGAGGATGGTATGAAAGTAGTAGCTGACATTGTGGAGTACTTGGATTATTACCAACTACCTACTCAAGTTATCGCCGCTAGTATCAGGCATCCTCAACATTGTTTAATAGCAGCTAAGGTTGGTGCTCATATTGCCACAGTGCCCTACGAAGTGTTACTACAAATGATACGACACCCTTTAACAGATATAGGTATTGAACGTTTTAAGAATGACTGGAAAAAGGTGATGGCGAGGGAAGAATTACTGTAAAAGCCCCCACAAAACTATAGATATAAATAAGGAAAGGTTTTTAAAAAGAGGTTACTATGATAACTATGTCGCAACTAGAAAGCAAAAATCGGGATGAACTGGAGGCGATGGCTAAGGAGTGTGGCATCATTGGCTACTCTGCTTTGAAAAAGTCCGAGCTTGTCCACCGCATCTTGGAAACAGAAGCCCAGCAGCAGGGAAATATATTTATAACAGGCGTCTTGGAAACCATCAGCGAAGGCTATGGCTTCCTACGACAGGATACCTTCCGGCGTGGTGCTAATGATATCTATGTATCAAATTCCCAGATCCGCCGTTTTAACTTAAGAGACGGCGATGCTATTTGTGGACAGGCCAGACCTCCTAAAGAAAGCGAGAAATACTACAGCTTACTTCGAGTAGAGAGTATCAATGAAATCGACGCTGAACTAGCAAGGACGCGCCGCAATTTCGGTTCGTTGACGCCCACCTTCGCTAACAAGCTCATCAATCTGGAAACAACGTCAGATGAGTTATCCACTCGTCTAATCAACCTGGTGGCACCTATAGGCCGGGGGCAAAGAGGGCTTATTGTATCACCACCTAAGGCAGGCAAGACTGTGCTTCTTCAAAAAATTGCCAACGCCATAACTACTAACTACAATGATATTCACCTCATGGTTTGCCTTATTGGAGAAAGACCCGAAGAGGTCACTGATATGAAGAGGTCAGTTAAGGCCGAGGTTATTGCTGCCACCTTCGATGAACCAGTAGAAAGCCAGACTCGGGTAGCGGAATTAGCATTAGAGAGAGCCAAAAGGCTAGTAGAAATGGGCAAAGATGTGGTCATACTCCTTGACGGCATTACCAGACTTACAAGAGCTTACAACTTAGCCCTGCCTCCTAGCGGGCGTACTTTATCTGGCGGTATTGATTCAACAGCCTTGCATCCTCCCAAGCGCTTCTTCGGTACTGCTCGCAACAGTGAGGAGGGTGGGAGTCTAACCATCATTGCTACTTGCCTCGTGGATACCGGCAGCCGTATGGATGACCTCATATATGAAGAGTTTAAGGGAACAGGTAACATGGAACTCCATTTAGATAGAAAATTATCTGAGCGAAGGATCTTCCCGGCTATAGATATTATGCCTAGCAGCACAAGGAGGGAAGAGCTTTTGCTGGATGAAAATACCTTGAAACAAATATGGCTGCTCAGGCGCGTGGTTAATATGATAGATAGCGATTCCCCTAATCACGGCGAGGCCACACAAAGAATCCTGGAACGGCTAGCTAAGACAAAGAATAACGCTGAATTCTTAGCCACTCTATCTAAAGATATGTAGGGGATATTATTACCCCGGCTACCACACTCCGAACGAAGTGAAGAAGCGAAGCAATCCCAGCTGGCTAGACAAACTCAAACTAGGGGTCAAAAAAACCCTGGGCATGAATATCTTCATCTGTGACAGTTGTAAATGGAACTGGAGAACTGCTTGTCATCGCCCTGAGCGCCCCAACGCCACTTGGTGCCCTGATTACACGAGGAAGGGGAAATAATTAAATTCCTGGTTGATGCAGGAAGTTGAATCTCAACCTACTGAAATAATCCTCCTCCAAACCTCCACCCATCTAGATTGCCCTAATAGTAAAAGGCATCCTCGGTTCTAGTTTGTCTATGAAGAAGCAGGTACTTGATGCGCAAGCAAGCAACCTTCCAATGTGTCAGAAAGCAGCAAAATATCAGCTCTTTAACATGCTACCTTTTATTTAAGCTGGTCTCTTGAATAGTTGAGAACTCTGCGGGCTGTGACAAGCATATTAATCTGCCCCGTTCCTTCAAAGATATCATTTATCTTGCCATCGCGCATCCACTTCTCCAGTAGGTGCTTTCGAGAATAGCCCAGCGGCCCCATAATCTCAACTGCTTTCTGAGTGATTTTGGTAACAGCAAGGCCAGCTTTTGCTTTAGCCATTGATGACTCCAGACTATTGGGTTGAAGCTGGCTCATCATCCATAGAGCCCGCAAAGTAAGTAGCTTGGCCGCTTTATAATTCGCTTCCATTTCCATTACGTCCCGTTCCAGGGCAGTGAGCTTCTGCCTGGGCACGCCATAGCGTATTTTTATTCCTTCATTCTCCAGTGTTTCTTTAACAAAATCCAGGGCAGCTCGTCCGACACCAATGGCCTGAGCCGCTATAATAGGTCGTGTGGCATCAAAGGTTGCCATTGCGCCTTTGAAACCTTTAGTTTCGGATTTATCAACTTTTTTGACCTCCGGGCTGCCGAGTATGTTTTCAAAGGGAATACGGCAATTATCAAGAATGATAGTCGCCGTGTCACTGGCTCTAATCCCGAGCTTTTTCTCTAGTTTTTCCACTCTCGCCCCTGGAGTCTTGGCTGGCACCACAAAAGACTTCATGCCTGCTCGTCCTTCTGATTTATCCACCGTTGCCCAGACTACCACTAAGCCATCGGAATCTTCCAGAGCACGTTTCCCATAGGTGACAAAAATCTTCTCGCCGTTAAGCACCCATTCGTTATTATCACGCACGGCAGTAGCAGTGATAGCAGAGGTATCTGAGCCACATCCTGGCTCTGTCATCGCCATGGCACCCCATTTCGGCCCCCCTTCATTGAAGCGGCCCAAAAAACGCGACAATTGCTCTTTCGTACCCGAGGCAAAGATAGCGGCCCCCCCAAGTCCCGGGCCAGGAATGCATAAGAAAAGACCTGCATCACCCCAGCATAGCTCCTCGATTCTAAGGGCTGCTGTTACATCCAAGCCAAGTGCTAATGTGCCCTCGTATCTTTTCTCCCACGTCTTGTCAATGAGTTCCTGTGGGCTTTCGTGTTCATGTTCATCGTAATAATGGCTTACAGGCCGAAATTGCTCTTTTGCAAACTCGTGAGCTATCTTGATTGCCTCTTTCTGTTCTGGAGTCGGTTCAAAATCTATCATTATGCAATACCTCCTTTTATACCATAGCCATGCCGTCAAAAGTGACAAATCCTCGACCATTCCTCAACCAGAGCTCCACCGGATGCTCGCGAACGTAACCATGCCCGCCCAGAATCTGTACAGCACGGTCAGTTACCATTATAACCATATCGTCGGCATACGCCTTTACCAGAGACGCTTCTTTAGTCGCCTCTTCCTTTCGGTCTAACTTCCAGGCAGCCTCCCAGGTCATCAGCCGGGTTGCATCGATTTCAATTGCCATCTCCGCCAGCATGAAAGCGATTGCTTGACGGGAGGCGATTGGCTCACCGAAGGCAACACGCTCCTTGGCATAGTCCCTCGAGTATTCGAAGGCAGCTTTAGCTACTCCTACTGCCATTGCCGACAGCGCCACCCGTGAGCAATTTATGATACGGTTAAAATCACATCCCTTCGGACCACCCAACCGGTTCTCCTTAGGAACACGGCAGCTTTTCAAGCTAAGCTCGTATGTGGCTAGAGCCTTTATGCCCATATTCTTCTCCCGCTCGCCAATCTCAAGCCCCTTTGTACCTTTTTCAATAATAAAACCCTGACTGTTGCCATTTTCCGCTGCATAGACAAGCAAAAAGTCGGCCTCAGCAGCCAGGGGCACATAACACTTCTCGCCATTAAGAACATACTCATTGCCGTCAGGTCGGGCAACGGTTGACAGAGAGTAAGGATCGAAACCAAAGTGTGGCTCAATGAGGGCAGCAGTAGCTGCTTTATACTTCTCATCACAGACAAGCGGCAGATATTCCTTTCTCTGCGTCTCGGTACCCATCTCCAAGACAGGATAAGAAAATAGAGCCGGACAGAGGATATGCATCGTCATGGAAAGGTCTCCCCAGGCCAGTTCCTCAGCTATCAGCGAACCTGTGATAGCTGAGTGCTCCCCGCCAAATCCGCCATAGTCCTCAGGTATATTGCTGGAAATAAGCCCCATTTTCCAGGCAATATCTATAACACTATCAGGAATCTCACCGTTCTCGTCGCATTCCCGGTAGATTTTGCGCATTTCATCACTGGTAAACTGTTTTACCATACTCGCAATCATTTGCTGTTCTTCTGTTGGGCTAAACGAAATCATATCACGCTCCTTTCAATAGACATGTACTGCCTTAAACGCAGTCTTAACTTGAACCCTTATGTTATAGTACCAGGATAATTTTTGGTCAACAATTACCACTAACGCTGTATTATAGGGGATGTGGGAAAACATTTCAAAAAATTTATGGTGGGGAGAACCTCGGCACCGAAATTCAAAAATAAAGAGAAATCTTAGTACTATGGCCAAGGTCCGAATGACATTACTAAACGCTCTCTTTCACCCTGATTGACATTAAAGCTGACACCTTCTAAAATCAAGAAGGTGACAGGTAAGTGACTGGTGACGAACTTAGGCAAGCCTTTCTAAATTTTTTTCAGGATAGAGGACATAAAATTATCCCCAGTTCCTCCTTGGTGCCTCACAGGGACCCTACTTTACTATTGACTAGCGCTGGCATGGTGCAAATTAAGCCGTATTTTCTGGGATTGGAGACACCACCCGGCCGGCGATTAGCTTCCTGCCAGAAGTGCTTTCGCACCACTGATATAGATTCGGTAGGTGATAGCAAACACCTTACCTTTTTCGAGATGCTGGGCAATTTCAGTGTCGGTGATTATTTTAAAAAAGAAGCTATTTTGTGGGCCTGGGAGTTTGTTACCAAGTATTTGAAACTGCCTGAGGAGCGTCTCTGGATAACCATTTACCTTGACGATGATGAAGCCTTCGCCTGTTGGCAAGAGGTTGGCATCCCCGCTGGGAAAATATTGCGATTCAGCGAAGAGGACAACTTCTGGGGGCCAGTTGGTGATTCTGGTCCCTGCGGGCCGTGCAGCGAGATTCATTATGACCTTGGTGAAGAGTTTGGCTGCGGTAGACCTGAGTGCAAGCCCAATTGCGACTGCGGTCGCTTCTCCGAGATATGGAACCTGGTATTCACTCAATATAATCAAGACCAAAGTGGACGACGCACTCCTTTACCCAAGCCGAACATTGATACCGGTATGGGACTGGAGAGGACTTTAGCCGCTATCCAGGGCAAGTCCTCCCCTTATGAAACGCACCTGTTCTCCCCTCTAATAGACCAGATTTGCCACTTGTCCGGGAAAGAATGCGGCCGGGGCGAGAATACCGACCAAGCCATTAGAATTGTGGCTGAGCATTCGCGCGGCATTGTTTTTCTTATCGCCGACGGCGTAATGCCTTCCAACGAGGGCAGGGGATATGTCCTGCGACGAATACTCAGGAGGGCTTCGCTATTCGGCAGGAAACTAGGATTGAACGACCCTTTCCTCAATGAACTGGCTGAAGTTGCCGTTGGCACAATGAGCCACACATATCCTGAACTTATAGCTAATCAGAGCCTGATTACCGAAGTAATTAGAGTTGAGGAGGAAAAGTTCATTACTACCCTAGATACCGGGCTTAACTTGGTGGAAAAGCTTATTGGCGAAGCTTCAGTTCACGGGAGCGGGGGGCTAACAAGTGAGGAGGTATTCAGACTTTACGATACCTATGGCTTTCCCCCAGAGCTAACCGCTGAGATTGCCAGAGAAAAAGGCCTATCTATAGACTGGGAAGGTTTCCAGGCTGAGATGGAGAAGCAGCGGGAAAGGGCCAGGTTAAGTGGTCACAGCAAGGGCAAAGCAGAGGTGAAGGGCAAGCTTACAGTCACACGTAGTAAGAAAACACGTTTTGTTGGCTATCAAAAATACAGCTCCAGGTCAAAGATTCGCGATTTGATAACCAACGAAAGCTCTGTGCGAAGTGTGGCTGAAGGTAGTGAGGTTGACGTGATTCTTGACAGAACTCCTTTCTATGGTGAGATGGGCGGGCAAGTAGGCGATAGCGGCGAAATCAACAGCCGGACGGGAAAAGTAGCCGTCACAAATACCATTAAAACTCCTTCGGACGTGATAATACATAGGGGAAAAGTGGTTAAAGAAAGCATATCTGTTGGTGACGAAGTGGAAGCCCAGGTTGATGCCGCCCGCCGTTTGGATATCGCCCGCAACCACACCGCCACCCATCTCCTCCAGGCTGCTTTAAGGCAAACATTGGGCAGCCGTGTTTATCAAAAAGGCTCGTTAGTAGAGCCGGAAAGGTTTAGGTTTGACTTCTCCCATATGGCTTCCATAACTGAGGAAGAGCTCAAGGAAATTCAAAGGCAGGTTAATGAATGGATACGCCAGAACTTGAAAGCAGAAGCAAAAGTACTCCCTTATAAGCAGGCCATCACTGAGGGTGCTATCGCCTTATTCGAAGAAAAGTACGGAGAAGAAGTTCGGATGCTGGAAATCGGGGAGCCAGCAATAAGTAAAGAACTCTGTGGCGGCACTCATGTGAGCTCAACCGGAGAAATTGGCATATTTCTGATAACCGGTGAAAGCAGCATTGGCACAGGACTGCATCGTATTGAAGCGGTAACGGGAAGGAAAGCTGAAGCTCTAATTGAATCTCGCTTAACTGCTTTACAGAGCGTAGCCAAAGAAGTAGAAGGCTCGCTTGACGAAGTTCCTAACAAGGTGAAAATCCTTATCAGTGAGTTTGAAGCAGAACGCAAAAGAGTGTTTTCACTGGAAAGGGAGCTATCGCACAGAATAGTGGAAGATTTGCCTGGGCGAGCTGAGCAGGTGAGCGGTGTGACAGTTCTGGCTGCTAAGGTGCCAGCATTGAGCATGCCTATCCTCAGGGAAATGGGCGATACATTGCGAGACAGGCTAAAGAGCGCCATAGTGGTTTTGGCTACAGTTTATAATGGTAAGCCTAACTTTTTGGCTATGGTGACTCCTGACCTGATAGCCAAGGGGTTGCATGCTGGCGATATTATTAATCAAGTAGCCAAGGTTACTGGTGGGGGTGGCGGCGGCAAGGCTGCTATGGCTCAAGCCGGTGGAAAAGATGCCGCCAAGATTGACGAAGCCCTGAAATTGATCCATAAACTGATTAAAAAGGTTTGATATGCGCAGCTTAGGACTAGATGTCGGAGATAAGAGAACCGGGGTGGCCATAAGTGACCCCCAGGGGATTTTAGCGACCCCCTTAACCGTGCTCGCCAGTAAAGACGAAGATGCCCTTATAAATGAGATTATCAAGCTTGTGGAGCAATATAAGGCAGAGTGCATTGTAGTTGGCTTGCCTCGCCGCTTAAACGGCGAACTGGGAAAACAAGCTGGTAAGGTAACAGATTTCGCTGACAAATTGTCATGGCAGGCGAAGCAAAGCAGTCTCAACCAGCTTGATGTAAAACTGTGGGATGAACGATTCTCTACCAAAGCTGCCGAGCGCTTGATGATAGAGGCTGGTGGCAAGGGAAGTAAACTACGCTCCAGGGCAAAAAGAGGAGCCAGAAATCACAGCTTTTCGGTTAAAGCCGAAGTAGATGCCGTAGCGGCGGCCTTTATCCTCCAGGGTTTTCTGGATAGCCACCGCCCTGATCAATAGCGAAGGATTTTAAACGATGTCAAGATACATAGGACTCATCGGTTATCCCCTTAAGCATTCTATCTCTCCTTATTTCCAGCAGGCGGCTCTGGATTATTATCGACTTGATATTCGCTATGAAGCCTGGGAGACAAGTCCAGCCCAACTTCAAGACATAGTGAATAATTTAAGAAAACCTCAAAATGTTGGAGCTAACGTAACCGTGCCCTATAAAGAGGCAGTTTTACCTTTATTAGATAAAGTTGATGACCTGGCAAGTTCGATCGGTGCTGTCAATACCATAGTCAAAAAAGCTGATAAGCTTCTGGGTTTTAATACTGATGCCTATGGTTTTATCGAGGCACTAGACAAGGAAGGGCACCTTGACCCTAAAGGAAAGCAGGTGATCATCTTGGGTGCTGGTGGGGTAGCTAGGGCAGTGAGTTTTGTCCTGGTACAAAGGAAAGTAGCCTCACTGTCTATTACTGATGGTATCTTTGAACGAGCCAGTGCATTGGCCGAGAATTTAGTGAGGTATATCAAAGGTGCTTCAGCAAGCTCGAAGGATTTGGAGCCAGATGTTACTGCCTTTCAGTGGCAGAATCTAAGCTCGGCCAGAACTTTTGACAACTGCGATTTAATAGTCCATTGCACTACAGTAGGGCTGAAGGACAGCTCACAAGAAGGACAATCACCTTTGAGCCTCGAAGTGATTCCTAAAGGAGTTTTAGTATATGACGTGGTATATAACCCCTGGCTAACACCCTTGTTAAGGCTAGCACAAAAAGCCGGGGCCAATATACTTGGCGGCCTACCTATGTTAGTATATCAGGGAGCGGCTTCCTTCAAGCTATGGACAGGAAGGGAGGCTCCAGTTGACATAATGTTTAATAAGGCTAAGGGAATAATGACAGGAGGAAAACAGTGAAGAAAAAGAGGGCAATCATCATTGGCGTGAGCATAGTATTGCTTGTGGCAATACTGGTTGTGGTTCTAGTTCTCGTTGTCCCCAACAGACCATCGGTAGGTAAAATTGTTGTTATCCCGCTCAGTGGGACTATTACCAGCGCGGACTCTTCACTGTTATCTGGCTCAAGCATTACCCCGGGATTGGTGAGTGATTATTTATGGAAGGTGGAGCAAGACAGAGCAGTCAAGGCAATCGTTCTGCATATAGATAGCCCTGGCGGTGAAATAGAGCCCTGTCAGGAGATCCTCTGGGAGATAGAAAGAGTTAAGGAAACAATGCCCATTGTGGTGAGCATGGGGGGCACAGTTGCTTCAGGTGGCTACTATATCTCAACCCAAGCGGATAAGATTGTTGCCCTTCCCACCACACAGACGGGGAGCATTGGGGTCATCTCGCAGCTAGTTAACATCGAAGGGCTTTTGGAGAAGCTGGGTATCCAGATAGAAACTTTCAAGGGCGGCAAGTATAAGGACATGTACTGGGGATTCAGAGAACTGACGCTTGAGGAAGAGGAAATCATGCAGGCAATGGTCGATGAATATTACGAGCAATTTATCGATGTGGTAGCTGAGGGTAGAGGGCTAAACAAGGAAGAAGTCAGAAGTTTAGCTACAGGGCAACTTTACAGTGGTACCAAAGCCAAAGAGTTGGGTCTGGTTGATGAGCTAGGTGATCTGGATACAGCCATAAATTTGGCATTAGAACTGGCTGGCCTCGAGACTGCGGTAGTGGAGTATTATCAACCACCCAGATTTACACTATGGTCGCTGTTGGGATTTGCCAATGCTATACAGGTGAGGTTATCGGGATTGAGTGCCCAAGATGTAGTTTTGTTGGAAGTCTTAAGCCATAACTATCCCCAACCTCTATTTCTATATCAAAACTAATGGGACAATTTCGTTTTCTTACTGGTGGAGAATCTCACGGGAAGGGGTTGGTAGCCATAGTGGAAGGAATGGTCGCTGCCCTTCCCCTGGAAGAAGGCTATATCAATAAGGAACTCAAGCGCCGCCAACAGGGCTACGGGCGTGGTCCCCGCATGAAGATTGAAGAGGATAAGGCGGAAATTATGGCCGGCGTTCGCTATGGGCTTACTACAGGTAGCCCCATTGCTATCTTTATCACCAACCGAGACTGGCAAAACTGGCAGGAACAGTTAAGCGTTTCTCCGGTAGAGAAAGAAGTCGAGCCTGTAACCTGTCCCCGCCCGGGACATGCCGACCTGGCAGGATTGACTAAATATGGTCTCAAAGACATCAGGCCGATTATAGAAAGGGCCAGTGCCCGGGAGACAGCTGCCAGAGTAGCTGTCGGAGCTATAGCCCGAAGATTCCTGGAGGAGTTTGGCATTACTATTCATAGCCACACCGTGGCGATTGGGCGACATCACTGGGAACAAGGCGAACCAAGTTCTATAGATTGGCAACAGGCAGAAGCCTCCACGGTCCGTTGTGCCCACGCCGAACTAGAAAAGGCGATGATGGCAGCCATTGATGAGGCTAAAGCTAATGGGGATACGTTGGGTGGTATTTTTGAGGTGATTGCTACCGGTGGCCCCATTGGCCTGGGCAGCCACGTTAGCTGGGACCGCCGTCTCGATGGTAGGATTGCTAAGGCGATAATGAGCATCAATGCCGTGAAAGGAGTGGAAATCGGAGCGGGATTTGCCTTAGCCGAGCTTAAAGGCTCGCAGGCTCACGACGTTATCGAACCCAATTCACGTAGCGAAGCGAAGGGGCTTCCCTGGCGACATGCCACTAATCGTGCCGGGGGTATCGAAGGTGGCATGAGCAATGGCGAGGACATAATAGTCAGGGCGGCAGTCAAACCTATTTCTACACTGTCTAGTCCTTTACCTTCTATAGACCTTCGCAGCGGAAAGGTAGCGAATGCTCACTATGAGCGCAGCGATATTTGCGTTGTCCCGGCCGCCGGGGTAATCGCCGAAGCCATGTTATCCATTGTCCTGGCTGATGCTTGCCTGGACAAATTCGGCGGTGATAACTTAAAAGAGAGCCTGGCGAATTACCGTAATTACCTGAGCAACCTATCCTAATTGTTCGACCACAATCCCCCGTTAAATGAGGCGGTATTAGCGACACCGAAGCAGTATTAACAGAAGCCTTCGAGGGGGAATATCATTAATACCGCTTAGCCAGCCGGAACGTCACTCTGGCCTACTCGTCACTCACTCGGTAAGGACTTGATGAACTCACCCACCAGGTTGACATTAGCCAATTCATGCTTCCATGCCTCGGCATCATGTTGCAGCCAAAACGGGTAAGAGGTAACGACAATAACCATGTCGAACTCATCCAGCAAAACAATCAGCTGCCCTCCATGTCCCCACGCGAGGTCGAAATGATGCTCGCCTACCCTGGCAGACCACCACTGATAGCCATACCCGACGTCGCGGAAGGAAAGGCCCCAGTTTGCCGGAAATCCGCCAGTCACATTGATATCCTCCGAGTACCTCTGCAGGGAATCATGCACCCAGTTGGCGGGAACGACCTGATTCCCCTCGTATACACCATCGTTGAGATATAACAAGCCGAACTTGGCCGCATCACGTGCCGTCAAGTGCAGATCCGCACAGCCGTTGTTGTGGCCCTCCGCGTCCGTGCCCCATTCGCCCACCTCCACGCCAATCGGTAAGAAAAGATTCTCTTCAGCGTATGCCTTGAGATTCGTACCACACGCCCGGTCTACGATAATCCCCAGCCAGTTGGACGATAGATTGCTGTAATTGAACTCGGTTCCCGGATCGGCGATGAGAGGAAATTCTTCTATAAGGGGCAGATAGTGACCCGATAAAAGGCCATCCCAGAGAGCCGGATCGGTTTCCTCCCAGGGATATCCGGCGCGCATCTGTAATAGATGCCGGATGGTGATCTGTTCCTTCCTCGGGTCAGTTATTTGGTCGGCGACTTCCGGGAAGAAATCCAGCATCTTCTGATCCACGCTTGAGAGATAGCCCTGCTCCAGTGCAATCCCGACCAGCGCCGAGGTATAACTCTTCGTTACCGATTGTAATCGATCCTTCTGCTCAACCGACCCTTCATTGAAGTAGTCTTCAGCTATCAGATAGCCGTTCTTGATAACCAACAGACTATAAATGGTTTCCAATTCAGCCGCATTGTAATATAGTTCCGCCACCAGCATCGGATCCAGCCTCTGCTCTGCGGGTGTCGATACCTCCCAATCATCCCCGGGCAGCGGTGTGTAGTCAACCGCTAAGAGGTCCTCAATCGAAGGGCCACAACTGGCCAGCGCAGACAGGACCAGGAGCACGATGATGATTATCAGGAGAGAATACTGACGCCAGTTAAAGCAGAACAAAGGGCAGCGCACGATGTGTTTCAGCATATCCAGTCCCGGCCGCTTATCAAATTGAAGCTTCAGTAACTCTTTGGCCTTTTCCCTTATTGGGTTCCCTCAATCAGCCTCATCTAATGTGGCCAAACAAGGTGCTTTTGAAGTTATTTTACCATAGAAACCTGTCTGCACAACCGGCTTAATATAGGAATCCAGGTTAGAAGGCTTAATCACTAAAGGAAAGGGTTTCCTCGGCGTTCATCACCGATAGTGGTGAGTGGTCCGTGGCCGGGATAAACAATGGTTTCATCAGGCAAAACCATAAGCTTTTCACGAATGCTCTTCATCAGACGTTCGTGGCTGCAACCGGGAAAGTCGGTCCTGCCAACACCAAAATTAAATAGAGTATCGCCGCTAAAGACTACTCCATGCCCTAGAAGGCAAATCCCACCAGAACTATGTCCAGGGGTATGAAGGACTTCAAAGTGTAAGTCGCCGACATCTATGCGGTCACCGTCCTTGAGTAACCTGTCTGGCTTAGGGGGTGACTTAACAGGGGTAAGGCCAAGCGATGTTAGCATACGCATGGGAGCGGTAAGCAATAATCCCTTCTCTGCTTCATGAATAGCAAACTGGGCATTAGTACTTTCTTTAACCGAGCGAAGGGCACCAACATGGTCAATATGGGCATGGGTCACCACGATTAAGGATATGGACAATCCCGTTTGGTGCACCGTTCTTAAAATAATCTCAGCTTCAGCACCGGGGTCAATAATCAGCCCTTGCTTAGTTGAGGATGAACCGACAATATAGCAGTTAGAGGCAAAAGGACCGACCACTAATGTTTTTACGATCATTGTTCTTTTTCTCGGGTAATTGTAAATTCGAATTCATAAAATATAGCATAAGCTGTGCTCTGGGAAAAATCGCTGGTAAATAACTTCATTTTAGCAGGTGGTTTACGCTTAATTTTGACAAGCATGGCAGGTCCTCGTGGTATTGCCAGGCTTTGTTCATTACCCTGTCTTAATCTTATCTTTTAAGGGAGGGAAATTGTCTGCAAAAACTTAATAAAGATTCACGACAATAACGGGAAAATTAGCATGTCTAATATCCTTTTGATAGAAAAGCAAAACTAATTCTTGCTCTAATCTGGATTTTTCAATATACTGGCGAAGATAACTAGGTGAAATTAGACAAGCGAATAACCAATCTCATTATTACAGGTTTCTCAGGCACCGGTAAATCTCTGGTGGCTAAAGAGGTAGCCCGGGGATTAAATTGGGATTTTCTGGATACCGATGACGAGATAGTTAGACAAACCGGCAAGCCTATCGCCGAGATTTTTCGTCAAGATGGAGAGGGTAGCTTCAGGGAACTGGAACGCGAGACGATTAGAAAAGCTTGCCAGCAAAGGCAGACAGTCATAGCTATTGGCGGCGGTGCCATAGTTGATCCGCAAAACTACGAATTGCTTGCCAAAACCGGGTTAATTGTTTGCCTGGAGGCTAAACCTGAGACAATCTATGAGCGCTTGTTCCGTGAGGCTGCTTGTAGTCCTGAGACCGAAGTTCGTCCCCTTTTAGCTAACGATAACCCCCTGGAACGCATCAAGCAACTTAAAGCCTCCCGGCAGCCTTACTACGCTAATGTTGACTGGACAGTCCATACCGACAATTTAAACATCAGCCAGGTAGCAGAGGAGGTAATAAGGGCTTGGAGATTGCTTCGCCTCGCTCACCCTCCTCACCTTAATCCTCTCCCGTCAAGGGAGAGGAAATTAGGCTCGCAGCTAAAGGCTAATGATGACGTTGCCTGCGTGGTGGAGACTACGACTCAAATTTATCCTGTCTTTGTTGGCTATGATTTATTGGACAAGCTGGAAGAGAAGATGAAGCAAGCTGCTCTATCTGGCACAGCCACCGTAATTAGCGATGAGAATGTCTTCTCTCTTTACGGCAGCAAAGTTGAGGAAAGCCTCAAGGACGCTGGCTTTGCTGTTAATTCCTTTGTAGTGCCGCCGGGTGAAGAAACGAAAAGCATGGACTATGCTATCAAGATTTACGATTTTCTTGTGGAGCATCGGGCGGAGCGAGACGACATTATCATCGCCCTGGGTGGCGGTATGGTAGGTGACTTAGCGGGGTTTGTCGCTGCCACCTTCTTGCGGGGCATGCCCTGGATACAAGTGCCGACTAGTCTGGTAGCCATGGTTGATGCCAGCATCGGGGGCAAGGTCGGGGTTAATCATCCTGAGGGAAAAAACCTTATTGGTGCCTTCTATCAGCCTAACCTGGTTTTGGCTGACTGTCAGACTCTTACCACCCTGCCTCAACGTGAGTTGACATCAGGCTGGGCTGAAGTTATCAAGCATAGCATGATTCTTGATGAGGAATTTGTTCAATTCCTGGAGAGCAATGTTGATAGGCTGACAAAACTGGAGCCGGAGCTGCTTACTCGAGCTATTGCCCGTAGCGCTGCTATCAAGGCTCAGGTCGTCAGCCAGGATGAAAAGGAAAGGGAAGGGAAACGAACCATCTTAAATTATGGACATACCATTGCTCACGGCCTGGAGGCGGCTACACAATACAAGCGATTTCTTCATGGCGAGGCGGTAGCCATTGGCATGGTGGGAGCGGCTAAGCTCAGTCAGCGATTAGGCCTTTTGCCTTCAGAGGCGGTGGAACACCAACAAGCCCTATTACAGAAATTCGGCTTACCCACTGGCTTTTCTGGCTTGGATTTGACTGAGATAACAAGAGCTATGGAGTTAGACAAGAAGACCAAGGGAAAAGCAATTCGCTGGGTGCTGTTACAAGATATCGGCAAAGTAATAATCCGTAGCGATGTGCCTTACCGAGATGTGTTAGCCGTTCTTCGGGAACTAGCGGAGCTGTGACTTTTTAAATTCAATGCTCTGAAAAGTGGCTAAAAACACAATACGGTCTTATCATTCAATACAATAGGATTTCTCGTGTACTGGGAGGCTAAGTATGGATGACTTATTACAGTTAGGAAAGCAGGCCCTGGCGTCACAACCATTTAGTGTGCTTGTTGGCGCAGAATTAACAAGCTATTCGCCAGGATGGGTTGAGTTGACCATTCCAATCACTCCTAAACTGAAGCAGCAGCACGGCTTTGTGCACGGAGGTGTGATCAGTTATGCTGCAGATAACGCCCTTACGTTTGTGGGCGGAAGTGTTCTTGGTCCAGCAGTTGTGACGTCAGAGTACAAGATCAATTATCTAAAGCCTGCTAAGGGGATGGCTTTGATTGCCAGAGCCACAGTCATCTACTCGGGCAAGACCCAGGCTGTTTGCCGTTGTGATGTATTCGTGGTTGACGAGGGCAAGGAGAGTTTGTGCGCCGTTTCGCAAGGCACAATCGCAAGGATAGGCCAACCTTCAGAGGCTCAAGCCTAACCAGCGATTGCAGGGAAGCCCCTTGTGGGCTCCCGCAGATTGGGAGGGGACAAGTCCCTCCCCTACGAGAGCACTTTCTAGAAAGCCTCAACCTGGGGTCCCCACAAAATAATAGATTTTGTGGGGTAAAATAAATTGAGCAACTGCATTTCTACACAGCCTCCTACAATTAGCTCAATTGAAAGTAAGGCCTTTTATACGCTATAATGGACAATTCAGAAAAGGAGACTATACTTGCTCAAAAGCCATAACTGTGGTGAACTGAGGAAAAACCATGCCGGACAAAAGGCAACTTTAGCTGGCTGGGTGCACCGGCGTCGCGACCATGGCGGGAAGGTATTCATTGACCTGCGTGACCGGGAAGGTATAGTCCAAGTAGTGTTCAATCCCCAGGTATCACAAGAGGCATACCAGGTAGCTGGTTCGCTCCGTAGCGAGTATGTAATTCAGATTACCGGAGAAGTTGCTCCCCGCCCTGAAGGGACGGAGAATCCCAAATTAGCTACCGGAGATATTGAAGTTATGGCAAACGAGGCTGTCATCCTTAATCCGTCGAAAACGCCACCGTTGTACATAAGTGAAGATGAGGAAGTTGAAGAGTCGCTTTGCCTCAAAAACCGCTACCTGTATCTGAGAAGGTCCAGGATGAAGGACAATCTGCTCTTACGCCACAAGATGATAAAGTTCATCCGTGATTTCCTCGATGCTAAGGGATTTGTTGAAATTGAAACACCTATTTTGATTAAGAGCACACCAGAGGGAGCCCGGGACTATCTTGTGCCCAGTCGTATCAATCCCGGCAAGTTTTACGCTCTTCCTCAATCCCCACAGCAGCTCAAACAACTTCTCATGGTAGCCGGGTTTGACAAGTACTTCCAGATAGCTCGTTGCTTCAGGGATGAAGACCTCCGAGCAGACCGCCAGCCTGAGTTTACCCAGCTTGACATGGAAATGAGTTTTATCGAAGTAAAGGACATATTGCAGCTCATGGAGGAACTTTTCACCTCGCTTGTGAAGACTGTTAAACCTGATATGCGATTACTAGAGCCCTTTCCCTACCTTTCCTATAAAGAAGCGATGGAGAAGTATGGCACAGATAAACCGGATATCAGGTTTGGCCTGGAACTCAAGGATATATCTGATATCGCCGCTAACACCGACTTTCAAGTTTTCCGCTCGGCTATCGACTATGGGGGCAAGGTGAAGGGAATATGTGTCCCTGGCTGTGGTCATTATACTCGCCATCAACTTGATGAATTGATAAATTTAGCGAAGAGCTGTGGTGCCCAGGGTTTAATGACCATGGCTTTTACAGGAGAGGCAATAACTTTGGATGAGGTAAAATCGGCGGCTGCTAAATATTTAACCTCTCGCCAATTGGAAGAAATAGCCGGTAGATTCGAAGCAAAGCCTGGTGACCTTTTACTTATCGTGGCTGATAAACTGGAGGTAGTCAATAAGACACTGGATGAGTTGCGACGCGGGATGGCACAGCGACTTAATCTAGCCGATGCTGACCTACTGGCTTTTGCCTTCGTAGTTGATTTTCCTTTTTTGGAGAGGAATGAGGCTGAGAATCGTTGGGAACCCATGCACCATCCGTTTACTGCTCCTCGATGGGAAGATCTGTTGCTTCTTGATACAGAACCAGCTAAGGTTTATGGTCAACATTATGATGTAGTGTGCAATGGGTGCGAACTCGGCAGCGGCAGTATCAGAATTCACAATCGTCAGCTTCAAGAAAGAATATTTAGCCTACTTGGTTACAGCAAAGAAGAAACGGAGAGCCGATTTGGAGGTCTCTTAGAGGCGCTGGAATATGGAGCACCGCCCCATGGCGGTATTGCCATAGGACTAGACCGTTTGGTGATGTTATTTGCCCGGGAGCAGAGCATAAGGGAGGTTATTGCTTTCCCGAAAAATCAGAATGCCGTTGATATGATGTTGGACAGCCCCTCATATGTTAATAAGCATCAGCTTGACGAGCTAAACCTTAAGCTAAAGCACGAGGTTCTTCGCTCACAATGACAAGGAATAAGACGTGAAAGTAAGCACAGAAAATTTGGGGAATTGCCAGACAGCCCTTACTATTGAGGCTGAAGCCAGCGAGTTAGATAAATCACTGGACGAGGCTTATCATCACCTGGTTAACGAGGTATCCATACCTGGTTTCCGCAAGGGAAAAGCACCGCGAGCCATTCTGGTGCAGCACGTAGGAAAGAAGAATTTGTTGGAAGAGGCATTGGAGCGTCTTATACCACAGCTTTATAAACAGGCGATCGAGTCTCAGGAAATCGAGCCCATCGCCAGATCAGAAATAGAAATTATTCAAACTGAGCCTTTGGTTTTCAAAGCCATAGTGTCTCTCAAACCTGAAGTTAAGCTTGGCGATTACCACAGCATAAGGCTGGAGCCCGGCCCCGTAATGAAAATCGCCAAGAAAGAAGTTACTGCTGCCATGGAGGGGGTCCGGGAAAGGCAAGGGGCGTGGGTGCCTGCAGGCCGCCCTGTTGAGCTGGGTGATCTAGTTACCATAGACATCGAAGCCAATGTGGACGGGGGACCCTGGTTAAATCACAAAGACGTATTATATGAGGTGGATAAGGATTCGCGTTCACCTGTGCCTGGATTTGCCTCTCATTTGCAGGGCGCTGAGAAAAATAAAGAAAGGACTTTCAGCTTGACTATTCCTGATGACTATCCCATCAAGGAAATGTGTGGCAAAGAGGGCGCTTTCAAAGTCACTGTTACCGAAATAAAGGAGAAACAGTTGCCAGAGCTTGATGATGAATTGGCTCAGAGTGCCGGCTATGATAACCTGGCAGATATGAGCAAGAAGGTGGCTGCTGATTTAAGGGCCAAAGCTGAGGCCAGGAATCGCTCGGAGTCGAGGCAAAAGGCGCTTGACGCTCTGGTGGAAATCAGCGAGGTAAACTATCCCCCTATTTTGGAGGACGAGGAAATTACCGGACTTCTTAGAGATGAGGCGCAGCGCCTGGGCTTTAGAGAGCTAGGGGATTACCTGAAGAGAAGTGGTAAAACAGAAGAAGAACTTAAACAAGAACTGCGTCCCATAGCGAAAAAGCGGCTTATTCAGGGTCTTGTCTTAGGGAAATTAGCTGAAGCGGAAAAGATTGAAATTAGTTCCTCAGAGGTAGATAATAAGGTAGATGAGATTACCAATGATGCTGAGGATAAGGAAAAAGTAAGGCAGTTCCTCTCACTGCCCCAAGTTAGGCAATCAATTGAACAATCTCTGCATACTCAGAAGACGATGGACCGATTATCGCAAATAGCCATTGGCAATGCTGAAAATAAGACAAAGGGGGAATGATGGAAACAATATCTCAAGTGATAATTCCTACAGTGACCGAGACTAGTGCTCGGGGTGAGCGTATTTTGGACATATATTCGCTCTTGCTCAGAGAGAGAATCGTTTTTTTGGGCACGCCCATCAATGACCAGATAGCCAATCTTATTATTGCTCAACTCCTATACTTAGAGAGGGAAGACCCGGAAAAGGATATAAGCCTTTATATTCATTGCCCTGGTGGCATTATCAGCGCTGGCTTAGCCATTTACGATACTATGCAGATTCTTCGCTGCCCTGTATCCACCATTTGTGTTGGTTTAGCAGCTAGCATGGGCACCGTGCTTCTTTGCGCCGGGACTAAAGGCAAAAGGTACGCTTTACCCAACTCGACTATACATCTGCACCAGGCAGTTGGTGGTGCTCAAGGGCAGGCGGCGGATATTGAAATTGCCGCCAGAGAAATTATGAGGATGCAGGAAATGATACGTAACATCATAGCTAAGCACACCGGTCAACCGGTGGAGAAGATTGCCCACGACACCGACAGAGACTTCTATCTCAGCGCTGAACAGGCAGTGGAATACGGCATTGTAGACGAAATACTTAGCAAGCAAGCCAAGAAATAAAATGGATGCACTACGGTTAACAGCGGCCAGGGTCTGGTCAGATTAACCTGCCTGAGTGGTGTTGCCTGTAAGGGCTGAGGCGTCTTTTAGTTTTAACTGGTAGGATGATAGCTGGTGTGCCAGACTGGATGGAGGCAAGTGCTACGGTTTATGCCGGAGGCGAAGCATTCGGTGGGCTGGGCAAAGCGGGCTTAATTACCATCATCATCATTTCCATAATCGCTATTGTTACCCTCGTGTGGATCTTCCGCGAGACCGGAAAGCGAGATTAAGTAATCTATATTAGCCCAGTTTGGCAGCTTCCTCTCTAACCAGATGTCGGATCTTTTTATGGATTTCCAGCGGAGTAGTTATATCCTTTTCTTCAGCTAGCCAATGAAAATGCTCCCTATCGCCGCTTCCTCCAGCTTTCTCCCTCTCCTTGACCACTCTTTCAACAGTGTGGCGCCCACCTTTCTCCCAGGCTTCCAGAACCACCCACAAATCATATAAACTTACCGATGCCAGACCTAGGGTGGAATAGGGCAAGGCGTACTCATTAGCATTGAAAGCAATGGCTAAGCCGCCTGCTTTGTTGACAGCCTGAAGCATTTTGAAATCTGTGATGCTATCTCCCACTACCGTCCAAAGGGAAAGCGGTTTTCCCATCTTGGTGCTAAAATTCTCCAGTGCCTCTACCTTGCGTCTCCCGCCTACTGGTTTCACCTGGCCTATCATTCTTCCCGAACTTGTTTGGGGCAATTTTTGCCAATAAAAATAGTCCAGATATTCCCTTATTCTAGTATCGTCAGTAAAAGGATTAAGATTCACAATTTCGTGTTCTGTTTGCTCCAGTGAGGCAAATTCATCTTGGCTTAATAGCTGGCGAATCTGTTCTAGGGGAAAAGAAGTGCAAGCCACATTCTCACTGGGTATGCCCAGTCTCTGTGTAATTGGGAAAGCATATTGTTCGTAACTAGTACTAATACAGAATATGTACCACCCTCGAGATTTAAGTTCGGAGATTAATTCAGTTGCCCCTGGGGTTAACCCAGCTTGCTGCCCCATAGCAGCGATTTGTTCCTCTTCTATTCCGTGATAAGCAAGGAAGGGAGTGATGAGAGCAAGTGTGTCTCCCGGCTCATAGTCAGGCCGACCTTCTAAAGTCAGCAAATCATCATAACGGCTGATAACTTCGAAAATCTTGCCGCCACGGGGGAATAGCTTCATCAGTTCATAGGCATTATCTTGGGGAGCTAGGGGTCCCTCGAGGTCAAAGCAAATCAGGTTCATCTCAGATTTTTTTCACCTCCTCATCTATCCTGCCGCTAAGGTTGTAGCCATTGATTAACTTTCCTTGAGCATCAATTACTCTCTTGTTCTTTATGCCGACCTCGCCCCGACTCAGAGATTGTAATGTCAAGGTGATAAGTGGAAATTCTCTAGCAAGTTCGTGTTGGCGAATAAGCCGAAACAGCATGTCCTTGTCGTCCTTCCGCCAATATTCAGCGAAGGGTTCACCCTTAATAGAGAAGAGGCAGTAGCTAACTACCGGACCTCTGTCCAGCTCAGGGGTAACCAGGTGCATCATTGCCCCGGCAGTCTCGGCTTTATTTTGTATTAACGCCCAGATTACCTCCTGCCAGCTACCAGTAGGTCCACCGGGGGGTGCGGGATGAAGATTAATCATATTGTATTTCTGGCATAGCTCTTCACTCACGATGAGCATATAGCCAGCAAGAACACAAAGGTCGGGAGCAAATGTTTCAATCTTCTTGTTTACCTCTTTATCGTATTTGATACGCCACTCTTTCTTGATACCCAAATCTTCTTCTTCTTTAGCAGTCTTGAACTTTTTGTGAGATAAACAAACAAGAGGAATGTTGTAGCTCCGAACAAGCTCAAAGAACAGGTCGCTTTCCTTCGCCTCGCCAGGTTCGCGGTTGCTAAAAACGAAGCTAATTTTCCTATTAATGTCGCCCCGGTGGCTCTTATCCTGCACGGCTTGCAAAAGCTGTCGGGCAGCTGCATCTCTCCCTGTGGAAAACCAACCAATGTTCAGCAAGAGCCCGCTTTACCTTCCTTGCCCTCTGTCATTCTGAACACAGTGGAGAATCTCCCAATATACGTTTCCTTATCCTGGCCCACGTGCTAGCAAAATGGGCTAAATAGCTGGATTTTTGCCCGAATATTTTGCCCTGAGCTAAAGAATTTAGGAAGTCGTCAGGTCCATCGAATTCGGGCATTTCCACATATGCTCGGCCAATTTCGCCTAAAGTATGGGCATCGCTGCCAGCGCTGGCAGCTTTTTCCTGCTCTTTGGCTAGTTTCCATGCTCTGGCGTTGCCACTAGAAAATGGCGTACGAGAATTAAAAGTTTCGATAATATCGACCTGGGATAAAACTTCTGTCGAGGTTAGTGGGTTAGCATTCCAGGGCAGCGACCTGCCAAATGGATGAGGAATGCCAACTAGACCGCCTTGGCTTCGGATTCGAGATATTGTTTCCTGGGGAGATAATCCCCGGGAAACTGCTTCGCTAAGAAAGAGCCCCATTATTTCACCCAGGGGCGTTAAGATCTCCTCAGCAACGATTACTTTAAACGGGGCAATTTCCCTTAACTTTAAAGCGCCAGCAATGGTGTTGTGGTCAGCTACAGCAATACAATTTATGCCTAGCTCGAGGCAGCGCTCGACTATTTTCTCCAAAGGTGTGAGACAATCTATAGAATAGCAGGTATGGATATGTAAATCAGCTTTTATCAATTAGCTTACCTAATCTTGTTATTGCCTCTCGGGCATTCCGGGCTTTGTCCCTCTTGTCATTCTGAGAGAGCACTTTGGCTGAGCTCGGTGTGAACTCCGCGACCGAAGAGTCTGTCCCTTTCACCTGTTACTTGATTATACCAGATTCCTTAAAGTTTGCAGCTAAATTGATTGAGCCTCAGTATATTGAAACCTTTGAAGAAAGGAGCCAGAATTGCTGATAAGAGAAAGGTGAGTCAAGCGATATTAGCCAGCCTTTTCCACATATTCCCCGGTGCGTGTATTGACTTTGATGATGTCGCCTGTATTAATGAAAAGAGGAACCTGGATGGTTGCTCCCGTTTCTAGCTTAGCTGCTTTAGTGCCCGCTGTGGCCCTATCCCCCTTGAAGCCAGGCTCTGTTTCCGTAACCTGGAGCTCTACCGAAGTGGGTAGCTCTATGTCTACTGTATCCCCCCTGCAGGTCAGAATCTCTAGCATCAGGCCCTCTTTTAGATAATTGGTGCCCTCTCCTATTTGAGCCGAAGTTAACATAATCTGCTCGTAACTTTCGTTATCCATGAAGTAATAAAGGTCGCCATCGCTATAAAGGTACTGGACTGGGCGATGCTCCAGAAATACTGATGTAACTTTATCCCCGGATTGAAAATTCCGCTCTGTGACATTCCCGCTACGAACACCACGGAGTTTCAACTTGACTACAGGCTGCCTTTGCTGCATCTTAACATGTTGGTATTCCAGAATTTGGTATATTTCGCCATCTAGTTCTATGGCGGCTCCCTTTCTCAATTCTCCGGCATCGATCATTTAGTAACCTCCGTGGTTATCGATAATGAATTGTCACTCCGTTCCCTTTGCTCCTTGTCAGAATAACAAATCCTTCTTTGCCTTGCTAAGCACTTTGGCCTTGCCATTTTTCAAAACTACCATATCCTCAATCCTAACACCACCTTTTCCCGCAAGGTAAATTCCCGGTTCTATGGTAAAAACCATGCCATCTGCAAGTGAATCGGAGGAGCTGGGACCAAGCGCGGGAAATTCGTGTACCGCTAGCCCAACACCATGTCCAAGACCATGTCCAAAGGCATCTCCATAGCCAGCTTGTTCAACAACGCTTCGAGCCAATCGGTCTGCCTGCGAAGCATCCATACCTGATTCAATTCCCTTTATGGCAGTGGTCTGTGCTTTGAGAACTATATTATAAATTTCCTGTAGGGATTTGTCTGTCTCGCCCAAGAATAAAGTGCGACTGAAGTCGCTACAATAACCGTTGATCCTGGCTCCCATATCAATCAACACTGATTCACCGGAGCAAATTATTTTTTCTGTAGGTCGAGCATGAGGTAAAGCTGAATTTGGGCCTGAAGCCACAATGATTTCAAAAGGCAGTCCTTCACTGCCTTCTTGGCGAAGGAATTTTTCTATCTCCCAGGCTGCCTCCTTTTCCGTTATGCCGGGGCGAATTATTGCCCTTGCCTGTTCAAAGGCAGAATCGGTTAGCTCTATTGCTTTTGTGATAAATCCTAGTTCCCCGGGCTCTTTTATGGAGCGAAGTTGCTCTACTATGCCAGTGGTGGAAACAAGCTCAAGGTTAAGTTGCTTGGTCTTTATTGCCTCGCTGAGCTTGTGATAACTATCGTAAGAAATACAATTTGCCTCGAAGCCTAATTTGTGCCACCCCAAATCAGGAAGCCAGTCACGTAACTCTTGCTTAGTCTGAATAATTTCAAAATCTGGTGACTCTCCCTTAGCTTGCTCCACATAGCGAAAGTCAGTAGCTAAAATAGCATTCTGTCCTGAAATGAGTAGCCATCCGGAGGAGCCGGTAAATCCAGAAAGGTAGCGGAGGTTCTCCGGTTGAGAAAGCAGGAGAGCATCTAGTCCTTTTTTGGCGATCGACATTCGCAGCTTCCGCAATCGCTTTATTCTCGACTTTCTCCTTGGGCCTTCGACAATTCTATTCGCCATCTCGAGTTTCCCTTTACCCCCAAACTTCTCTATCTTGCCCCGGCGGGCTGATTACAATCGCAGTATTATCTGCGCAATCCCAAAGTAAACCGCCACGCCGGATATATCCAGAATCGTAGTTATAAAAGGGGCGGACACCAGAGCCGGGTCAATCTTGAATAGACGGAAGATGAATGGTAAAGCTCCGCCTGCCAGGGTCGCCATTACTGAGATGGCCACCAGGGTCGTGCTCACTACGGCGGCCACCTTCAGGTTCCCGCCGAGCGCATAAGCCCAGCCCAGGGCAACCGCACCAAGGACAATGCCCAGGAGAGCACCTATCCCGGCCTCCCGCAAGACCACGGCCAGAGCCCGTCTTGGTTTCACCTCCCCAGTAGCCAGCCCACGAATGACGACGGTGGCCGATTGCGCTCCCACATTCCCGCCGGTGCCAATCAACAACGGGATAAAGGCAGCCAGTATCAGTAGCTCGCCGGTAAGCAACGCTTCATTCCGGGCAATAATAGTGCAAGTAATTGTGTTCACCACGATAAGCAATAAGAGCCATACCCCCCGGCGCCGGACAACATCAAAGATACGGCTGGCAAAGTAACCCCGCTCTGTACCAGATACCGCGCCAAAGCGATAAATATCTTCGGTGGCCTCTCGCTCTATGATGTCCGCCACGTCATCATGGGTGATGGTACCGACGAGGCGCTGTTCTGCATCTACCACGGGAATTGCCAGCAGGTTATGCTCCCGAAGTTCTCTGGCTACTTCCTCGCGGTCGGTGTGGGTGGAGACAAAAGGCGGGTCTGGTTTCATGATATCGCTTACCCTGGCATTCGGGTCAGCGATGACCAGGTCCTTGAGCGAAACAGTGCCTATAAGATAGCGGCGGCGGTCCATGACATAGCACTCGTATACTGTCTCCCGGTTGATGGCCAGCTGTCGGACCCTTTCCAGAGCCTGTGTCACAGTCATATCGCTGTGCAGGTCTACAAATAGGGGAGTCATCTCACGCCCGGCCGTTTCTTCATCATAGCCCAGCAACTGCAGGGTGACGCGGCGTTGGTCAGGCGAGAGTATCTGTAATAGTCTGCGGGCTACCTTGGCGGGTACCTCGTCCAGCAACTCCGTCCGGTCATCGGGTGGCATTGCTTCAAGGAAATTCCTCGCTGTCTGGTCACTGAACGCCTCAAGCAGCTGGTTCTGAAACGCTCCATCCATATAGTCGAAAACAGAAATGGCAAGACTCTTCGGAAGGAGGCGAAACGCTATCACTGCTTCGTCTGTCGGGATGCTGGTCAGGAGGTCGGCAATATGTGTGGGTTCTGAATCCGCTAGCCTCTCTCGCAACGCCCTGTATTGCTTGTTTTCCAGCAACTCCTTGAATGTGTCTTCATCCAAAACTTCCAATGCAGCCTCCCAAGGAAAATCTTGGGCCATATCACGACAAATAAAAGCCCCACGTCCGGTGGGACGTGGGGCACACACGCATCAATCAAAGACCTACACTAAAGCAAGCCCCACCACCATCGAACGAAAATGACAATCCGTCGCCGTTTATGGTCTGGGTCTGGAGATGATTTCGTTTCCATACCTTATATCTTGTTCCAGAAAGGATTATAGCCCGCCAATACAATCATGTCAATCTAAAAACACTGGGGTGGCAACAACATATGGTTTATTGCTCAACGAGGATTGTATCGGTTTACTCCAGGCTATAGTTCGTACAATTTGTTAAGAAAAGTCTGCGTGAAAGAAGTATTTCATATTAATTTCTTAACATTTCTGGTATAACATTAGAGGGCTTGAAGAATCTTCAGGAGGCTAGGGATGGCAGGCAAGAAGGTTTTGGTAGTTGATGACGATATAAAAACTGTAGAGTTGGTCAGGCTCTACTTAGACCGGGACGGCTACCAAGTTCTAACTGCTTATGATGGTGTTGAAGCTCTGCGTCTGGCTCGTGAAAGCTACCCCGACCTCATTGTTCTTGACCTTATGCTGCCGGACATAGATGGACTTGAGGTCTGTCGTACCTTGAGACATGAATCCGATGTACCAATTATTATGCTTACTGCCAGGACTACTGACCAGGACAAGCTAACAGGCCTGGACCTAGGTGCCGACGACTATGTGACCAAGCCTTTTAGCCCTAAGGAACTAGCGGCTCGAGTGCGGGCAGTGCTAAGACGTCTTCCCGGGGAGCGTGGCCCTGAGGAGATTAAGAGTGGTGAACTTAGTATGAATTTTATGCAACACGAGGCGTGGCTTGCCGGCAGGCCACTGAATTTGACCAGTGTTGAATTTAAGTTACTGGGAGTTCTCGCCAAAGAGCCGGGTAGAGTCTTCAGCCGGGCAAGCCTTATTGAAGAGGCTTTAGGCTATGATTTCGAAGGTTTCGACCGCACCATTGATGTTCACATACTCAACCTACGCCGAAGGCTGGAGCCGGACCCCAGCCACCCCAGATATATAAAGACGGTATATGGAGTCGGCTATAAGTTTGTCGAAGGGGAACAGTGATACATCGGTTGTGGTTTCGCCTCTCAGTAACTTTCGCAGTGATAATATTGGTGACTGTCGGCACCATATATTTCTTTGTCAGTCAGCGCATCGCTGTCGAAATAGAATATTATAAGACAATAAGTGCGCAATATCGCTCTGATCAAATACAATCCAGGCTATATATCTACTATTGGAAGGAACGAAGCTGGGAGGACGTCCAGTCCGTAGTTGAAGATACAGCGCATGTCTCCGGGACACATATTATATTGGTCGCTGTCAACGGGACAGTCATAGGTGATTCAAAGGGAAAACTTTTAGGGACGAACTATACTGACTCATCAGACAGTCCTCTCGAGATGTTCCTGGGAGCACAGTTTCTGGGAAAAGTTTACATCAGCTCTGACCCAGAGGCAGAACTATATGTTGCTCCATTTCTAAGACTCTCCACGTCAATCAATCGCTCTCTTCTCCTGGGAGGCTCGCTGGCAATCGCCATCGCTTTGCTATTGACTTTTGTCCTGTCGCGGAGAATAACGTCACCTATCGGTGTCCTTGCTAAGGCTGCCAGACAATTGGGACGGGGAGACTTGTCTCAGAGGGTTCAATTAAAGGGCGAAGGTGAAGTTGCGGCACTGGCTCAAGCCTTTAACTCTATGGCCGCCGACTTAGCGCATGCCGAGCAATTACGACGAAATCTGGTTGCTGATGTTGCTCACGAACTGAGAACTCCTATTTCTAATATTCAAGGCTATCTGGAGGCAATTCGCGATCGGGTGATGAAGCCAAATGCCGCTACCATCCGCTCCCTCAATGAAGAGGCAGCTCTGCTTTCACGGTTGGTTAATGAACTCCAAGAGCTAAGTCTCGCTGAAGCCGGCGAACTGAAGCTGGTTTATCAAGCAGAAAACATCACCACGTTAATTAAACAGGCAGTAACTCCCTGGCAGCCCAAGGTAGCAGCAAAGGAGATATCGCTGTCCCTTGACCTGCCTGATAATCTGCCACTGGTTAACATCGACTGGCAACGGGTCAACCAGGTGCTGCATAACCTTCTGGAAAATGCGGTGGCTTATACTCATAAGGGAGGCACTATTAATGTGGCTGCTACAACACAAGGTGACTGGGTAGAGGTTTGCGTATCGGATACTGGCGAAGGCATTCCTGCTGAGGATTTGCCTAATATCTTCGAGCGCTTCTATAGAGTGGACAAATCTCGTGCCAGAGTCACCGGAGGCAGTGGTCTGGGTCTTACTATTGCCAAGCGGCTGGTGGAAGCCCATGGCGGCAAAATCACAGTCCAGAGCAAGCTGGGAAAGGGAAGCCGTTTTTCATTCACTCTCCCTATTGCGGAATAGCATTCACCATGCCGCATGCGTGATGTTTAGCTATTGAGTATGGAACCAATCCTTTCTTTTTGTTTGGCGTTAGAGTATTATAACAAGCTACTTGCTTAGAAAAGATTCTACATATGAGTAAGAAACTATTGATTGGTTTATTGGCTTTGGGTGTGGCAATGATAGCAGTAGGCTTGGTGATAGTGTTTGCGGGCTTGCCTTAGCTTAATCGCTCTTGTAACTTAAGTTCCTGGTCGAACACCAAACAGGTTACCACTGGACGAATATGGGATGTATGTTAATCCATAATAGAAACATAGGTCTAAAGCGCTTGTTAATCTTCCACTATAATATTAATACTGGGATTTTTTTCAGAGGTAGCTCGCCCACGAAATTAACTGGTTAATCACTGTCCAGAATAGGCCCGGATTTGGCGACTGCTCGTGGAATATCGCGCTTGAAGTGTCTAAAGTTTTTAATGAACTTCGCCGCCAGCTTTTTTACCTCACTGGCATAGGCACTACTATCCTTCCATGCTTGTGCAGGCTTTAGTATTTCACGGGGAACGTTGCCGCAGCTGCTGGGTATGTGGAATCCAAATATCGGGTCTTTCTCCATGGGGGCCTGTAGAAGCTCACCGCTTATCGCCATATGTATCAATTCTCTGGTGTGAGGAAGAGATATTCTTTTGCCTATACCAAATCCTCCACCAACCAGGCCTGTGTTCACCAGCCAACAGGTCACTTCATGTTTGGTGATGCTGGTAAAAAAGAGTTTGGCGTATTTGGGTGGCGGAAGCGCCATGAAGGGGGACCCAAAGCATGGACTGAAAACAGCCTGGGGTTCATCGCCCAGGCCGACCTCGGTACCGGCCACTCTGGCGGTGTAACCCTGCAAAAAGTAGTAAGTTGCCTGCTCGGCGGTGAGCAACGCAATAGGTGGCAGTATACCAAATGCATCGTAGCTAAGCATAAATATGTTTTTCGGGTGAGGGCTAATATCTTCCCGAATTGAGTTAGGAATGTGTGAAATAGGATAGCTGGCACGTGTATTTTCCGTAAGTGAGGCATCGCCTAAGTCAATCTGTCTGGTATAGCGCTCGATAGCTACGTTTTCGAGGATGGTGCCGAATCGGCGGGTGCACTCGTATATTTGTGGTTCTTGTTCTGCGGAAATATTTATTACCTTGGCATAGCAGCCACCTTCGAAATTAAAAACGCCGTCCACGCTCCATCCATGCTCATCATCTCCTATGAGCCTCCGGTCAACATCCGTGGAAAGCGTTGTCTTACCAGTTCCTGAAAGCCCAAAGAACAGGGCTACATCATCTTCCGGCCCCACATTGGCAGCACAGTGCATTGACAGTACCTTTTCCTGGGGCAAGAGGTAATTGAGTACAGTAAAAACTGCCTTCTTAATCTCTCCCGCATAACTGGTGCCGCCTATAATAATCAATCGTTTCCCAAAGTTGACGATAACGAATGCTTCAGAGCTGGTACCATCGATATCTGGTGTAGCGTGAAAACGCGGCGTACAGAAAATAGTGAACTCAGGGCTGTGATGGCTGGATTCATCCTCGTTTAGAGGCTGTACAAACATGTTTCTGGCAAAGAGATTATGCCAGGCATACTCGGTAATAATGCGTATAGGGATACGATAGCGGCTGTCGGCTCCAGCATAGCAATCTTGAATATAAATGTCCTTCCCCTGAAGGTAAGCAAGTAATCTGTGGTACAGAGACTCGAATTTGTTAACTCCGAAGGGTTTATTTTCCTTACTCCACCATATCTTGTCCTGACTTGATTCTTCTCTGACGATGAACTTGTCGTCAGGGGACCTGCCGGTGGGGTGCCCGGTCCTTACTACGATTGGACCAAGATGAGCTATCAGTCCTTCTCTACGCCGCACGATTTGCTCGTAAAGGGCTGGAGTAGGTAAATTATGGTACACATCTCCCAGGTTCTTAATACCATAATCCTCTAAGCTCGGACTGTACGCCTTGTTGTAAAACATCGTGACTGAATTGTAGCTTTATTATGCTAGCAGTGCAATACTGCTCCTTAATTGCTGCTCTGTTCTGAATCATCATACCATTCGGTGTTTTGGAATAGAATGCTTTAAATGCAGGATCGAAGACTATTGATACGGTTATTGCATGTAGGTTAAAGGCAGCATCACAACCGTTAAAGCTCCTGAAATACTGAACTTGGCACAGCGGTTTAATAACGGCAGGCTAGTTATTCTGGATTTTAAGGTATTGAATTTCTATCGGACGCCCTATTTTTAAACTACGCAAAGCCAAAATTCATTACCACTGGACGAACATGGGCATGTTTGTCCAGCGATGCGTATGAATATTTGATACCTTTTAGCTTCTCTATTAAGTGAAGATCCTCGGTACGAAAATGCAGGTATGTTTACTCTTTTATTTGTACAATTTCTAGGTGGATAGATTAAATTCATAATCTATAAAAATGGGCGATGTTGAACAACTATATCATCAGTATCTGGGAATTTCTTAACAAATTTAGAGGCGTATTCACTTATTGATTTACGTTTTCTTCCAGTAATTGTCAGTGATTTTTTGTATTCTTTGAAGGTGGAGAATCCTTCACGCATACTTAAATCAAAGTAATATGGGATTAATGCCCTTAAGTTTTCTTCATCGGCAATTACAAAGGTGTATCCGTTAAGATAACCATTAAGATAAGCGACATCATACCATTTTTTATGATATTGCTTTTCTTTGAGCAGTTTATCATGAATTTTCAATGTACGTAGAATTTCGGATGTACAAAGAGATTCCCCATATTGAACATGATGCAAGAAACGTTCGAAGGCGTGAATCAAACCATCCTGGTAACTCAGACAAAAAATAACTTCTGGGTGATTGGTCATTTTAATTTTACTGCTCAGTAGAATATGTTGCCTTACTGTGAAATCAAGTGCCGCTTGGACAATGTCAATAATATTGTCTGATATTAGACATCCGCGAGCTTGAAGTTTATGAATTAGAACTTGAAGAAAATACTCGCCTGCAGTGTAAATCGGCTCAAGACCCAAGTCTTTCCATTTATCATCGTTAGATTTATCTAGAGTAACGATGTAAAACTTATTCATAAAGTCACCTAATTGGGAACGCACAAATGAGAACAATCTATTGAAATCTTCATCGTTAAATGAATAACCAAAAAATACTAGTCTCTTTGTTGCTATTAGTAGTTTTAATTGACTCCCAAGTATGCCGGTATTGATAGATTGATACCGTTTATCATAATCTTCTGAAGTAATTACCATTGATCCAAGATTGTTGATTGAACCGTGTAATTTCAATACTTTTCTCCCAGGTTTTTCCCAAAATACCATGTCCTGTTCATAAACAAAGGGAGTGGCATGACATTCACTTTCAAAGAAATCATCCCAATTAGTTGTGACTATTTCTTCGATACAGGGTATCCTTCCTAGAAGTTGGTGAAATTTAACTGTGCTCCTGTATAAGTCAGGGAAGGAACGAACATAATTTATTCGTTCAGTTATTCGTTCTATTAGTTCACGTCTCCCTCCTTTATTCTTACAGAATTCACTCATGACTTTTGAGAAAGACGGAACGTTATCACTTGAATATTTTGTTTCGTTAAGTATATCTTCGTACAAAGTTGAGGGGAATATGTTACTCCCTTCCGTACTAATTCCAGCACCAGCAAATAATACTACTTCATGATTTGTAATTGATTCAAATAGGTCATCAGGAAAAACAAAATCATGATAGTTTTTACAGATGTCACAATATTCTTTGGATGATTTTCTTTTATTGCGGCTCATTAAAGTATTATTCCTCCAGGACCCTTTCGATAGGAGTATAGCATCCTCAAAACGTTATGTGAATTGCCTTAGTATGGGATTATATAGCCAGTATTTTAGGATATAATTCGAGTATGATTGATAATGGCGCAGCTACAATAAGACGTCTTATCGGTAGTCCATCCTGGTTTAGAGATACTCCTCATTATTGGGCAGAGGCATCGTTGCCTCTGGCTTATGCGGTGGCATGTTTAGAAGTTACTGACGTTTGACGGGCGCTGGTTCAAGATATAGAGAGATAGCCTCCCTTGCATTCTTTAATGCTTCTTCCTCGGTATCACCAGCACTGCAACATCCTGGAAGTTCTGGACAGTAGGCAGCATAGCTCTTTGTCTCGGAATCGTATTCTAAAACAATACGGAACTTCATTTCGCCTCCTCCCTACTGAATTAAAGCACCTACCACTGGACGAACATGGGCATGACTACGTGAACATAATTGTCCACGCCTATGGGGCGGATGGTTCCCGGGCTCGAGGGGGTGGTGAGTTCTAGAGCGACTTGGTCTTGGGAAAGGACGGATAAAACATCGGAAAGGTATTTTACATTGAAGGCGATTTTCGCCTCTTCTCCGTCAGTGAGAGCGTCGATTTCACCAACATTGTCTCCAACCTCCTCAGCCTGAGCAGAAACGGTTATCTTTCCTGGAGCAAGTTCAGTACCCGGGGTAATGACCAGGCGAACTATGCCACTGGCATCGCGAGCAAATATGGAGGACATTTTAGTAACCCGCAGAAACTCATTAATGTCTAGCACAGCCCGCGTGGTATAGCTTTGAGGAATAACCTGGGAATAATTGGGGAAGGAACCTTGAATAAGCTGAGAAACCAGCTCAGCATTCTTGAGGCGGAAGAGGATCTGGCTCTTTTTTTCGTTTACAGTGATTTCTACGGGTTCCTCCTGCTCACTAAGAAGGCGATTCAGTTCATTGAGGGTTCTCGCTGGGACGATAACCGTAGTCCTCTCGCTGACTGACGAGCCGAGAGTTGTCTTATGAACAGCTAGCCTGAAGCCATCGGCAGCCACCAGGTTGAGCTGCTCGCCATCGAACTCAGTGTTAATTCCGGTTAATACCGGGCGGGATTCTTCAGTGGCAGCAGCAAAGGCGACCTGTGTAATTCCTTCCCTGAGGCTAGCTGCCTCAATGGTGGTAGTTATGCCATCGGTTATCTGGGGGATAGGTGGGAAATCCGCAGCATCAATGCCGTGAATATGGGCTTGAAAATGGCCGCTCTTAAGTTCCAGAATGCGACTATTAGCGGGAAGGTTGATTTCAATTAAGTCATTGGGCAAGGAATTAACAAAGTCGATGAGCAAGCGAGCAGGCACAGTTATGTCTCCTTCCTGTTTCACTTCAGCACCAATCCAGCAAGTGGTAGCCATTTCCAGATTGGTAGCTGCCAGTTTGAGACGCGATTTCTCAGCGGATAAAAGGATATTTTGGGTGATAGGTAAAGTGGACCTGGTGGCTACAGCTCTCCCTACGATGCTTAGCCCCCTATTTAAGTTTTCTTGATGACAAGATAATTTCATGGAATACCTCCCCCTCTGTGTATGATGACAGTATACTATCAACAACTGTAATAATCAATGATTCGATTTGACATAATACTGGCCTCACTAAAGGCACATTACCACTGACTATTATGGTCAAGCTGGCTTACTTGCTTGACTGTAGGCTAGGCTTTTCAATCTAATAAACCTTTCGGGACAAGACCATCAAGCTGTAATTACCGTCCATAGAGTGCAGTTAATTCCTTTAACCTGTCTTTGATTGTTCACGAGAACTTACTGTCTTTTTTTATTATCTGCCCCAGTATACAATATAATATAACTGCAACAAAACCTATTATTGACATCGGGACAGGGTTCTGCAAGTTGGGAGAAGATGAGTATAATCCAAGGCTAACGTTATTAACAAGCTCAAGTATGAGGCTGTGAAGATACCCATCAGTATAATCTATGAGTAAAATCAAGAGCAAGCCTTACTTTTGAGAGAAATGCTAGCTTCGGCAAAGGGGCCTACTTATAGCTGAGGCTCATAGCAGGAGTTTGAAATTGGGTAAAAATGCTGACGATTTGATTCTTGGCGTTGACCTTGGAGGCAGCAAAATACTGACGGCAGTGACCAACTCGCAGGGGAAAATGCTATCGCGCGACCACAGTATAACGCCAGCTCCAAAAGGCTATGAGGCAGTTATTCAGTCTATTTTGGAGTCTGTGCATCGTGCTTTAGAGCAGGCAGAAGTTGCCATTTCGGAGCTTGCTGCCATAGGAGTTGGGGCGCCCGGTCTCTCAAACCCTGAGACGGGCATCCTCTTTACATCACCGCATTTGCCAGGATGGCGGGACGTTCCCCTGAGAGACATAATGCAAGAAAGGCTGGGTAGGAAAACCTTCCTCATCAATGATGCCAATGCCGCTGCCCTGGGGGAATTTTATTTTGGCGCCGCCCGGGGTGTTCGTAACTTCATCTATATTACTCTCAGCACAGGCATCGGCGGAGGCATTGTCATTGATGGCAAGATTTACAGTGGTGCTATTGGTGCCGCTGGTGAGGTAGGGCATATGACCATTGATGACGATGGTCCAATCTGCAACTGTGGAAACAGAGGTTGTTGGGAAACGCTGGCCTCGGGGACAGCCCTGGCCAGGGAGGCAAGGCATCGGATTAAAGAAGGAGTCGGGACATCCATCCTGGAATATGTTGAGGGTGACGTGGAAAAGGTGACGGCGCAGGTCATTCATAGCGCTGCCGAGCAGGGTGATAGCCTGGCTAAAGAACTTATTGATCGGACTGGCTACTATGTAGGTGTGGGGCTGGCTAATTTAATCAACATATTCAACCCTGAGTTGATAGTTATCGGCGGTGGTTTATCGAACATCGGTGATATGCTGCTCAAGCCAGCTTTCAAGACGGCTGGTGAGAGAGCATATAAAGAAACTTTCCAGGCTGTGCGTTTTGCTTCTGCTGAGCTGGGTCGAAATTCCGGCGTGCTTGGTGCAGCTGCCTTTGCCCTCCAGGAGATGAGGAGGTCATTTTGTGAGTAAAAAAGACATGGCCATATCTTGCATAGGAGGTTGATATAATGAACACATCTATCGGCAAGCTAAGAGGACTTCAGCAATTGGCTGATTCCAGGGGCATAATGACAATGTGTGCCATTGACCACAGGGGAGCGCTTAAGCGGGCCCTGAACGAGAAAAACCCTGATGCGGTGAGTTATCAGGATATGGTTGATTTTAAGCTTGATCTCTGTCAAGCGGTAGCGCCTTTTGCCAGTGCCGTATTGCTTGACCCGGAATATGGAGCTGGTCAGGCTATAGCTGCAGGTCTCTTGCCCGGACCTAAAGGGCTTCTTGTCAGCATTGAAAAGACCGGCTATACCGGAGACAGTACGGCTAGAATTACTGAGCTTCTGCCCGACTGGAACGTAAAAAAGGTAAAAAAAATGGGAGCTTCAGCGGTCAAGCTTTTAATCTACTTCAGGCCTGATCTGAAGGATGTCGCCTCAAAACAGCTCGATTTGGTGGCAAGGCTAGCCGACCAATGCCTTGAAGAAGATATAGCCTTTCTGGTTGAGCCGGTAAGCTATCCCACTGAGGAAAAAGAGAGTCCTGTTCGTAAAGAACGCATAAATCAAGGCGGGGCATCCCCGAAGAAGTTTGCCGAGATAAAGCCTGGCCTGGTAATCGAAACTGCCCGGCAAATTACTGCCTTGCCCATTGATGTATTGAAAGCAGAATTCCCGGCAGATATTAAGTTTGAGCAAGATGAGGGAAAGCTGCTGGGATTGTGCCAGGAGTTAAACCGGGCATCCCGGCTACCCTGGGTGCTGCTCAGTGCCGGTGTTGACTTTGAGTCATTCAGGAAGCAGGTCAAGATAGCCTGTAAGGCGGGAGCCTCTGGTTTTTTGGCAGGGCGTGCCCTGTGGCAGGAGGGCGCTCAAATTCGTTCCCGGGAAGAGAGGATGAAATTTTTCCAGAATACGGCTGCTCCGAGGTTGAAGGAACTAGCTGAGATAGCTGATAGCTACGGTAAGCCCTGGTATTCAAGGCTGGGGGCTGAAAACGGCAAATTTGCCCCGGTGACTGAGGGCTGGTATAGGAGTTATTGATAGGTAATACTTTGGCAGAGCTAGGCGGTGATATGAAACGCTCCAACTTTTTTGAAAGGCGAACCAAAATAGTATGCACTATCGGTCCGGCTACTGGCTCGGCTGCTGTGATTGAGCAACTAATAAGAGCTGGCATGAATGTCGCCAGACTTAATCTATCCCACGGTACCCACAGGGAGCACGCCCGTCATATCCAGACTGTAAGGAAGCTGTCCCGTCGTCTGGCAATCCCTGTTGCTATACTTATGGACTTACCCGGGCCCAAATATCGCACGGGCAAGCTGAAAGATGGTCAAGCCAGACTGAAGAAGGGTGCGCAGGTTACCCTCACCACAAGGCAGATAGAGGGAGATGATAAGGTAATACCAATTAATCTTCCCACCCTTACTCAAGATATAAAGGCGGGGGATACAGTGTTGCTTGATGATGGCGCAATGCAACTTAAGGTACTGGAGGAGCAAGGCACAGAGGTTAGATGTAAGGTCATGGTTGGGGGGATACTCACCGAAGGACGAGGGCTGGTAGTTCCTGGTATGCGTACTTCTGCCCCTTTCATTACCGATACTTTACGAGAATGCATTTTCTTTGCTGTCAGGCAGCAGCCTGATTACCTGGCTCTCTCCTTTGTCAGTAATGCTGAGGATGTAACCAGTGTAAAAGCTATATTATGTGAGAACGATGCAGCCATACCAATTATTGCCAAGATTGAAAGGGGCGTGGCAGTTAACAAATTTGACAGTATACTGGTAGATAGCGATGGTATCATGGTGGCGCGAGGAGACCTCGGTGTGGACATCCCTCTGGAAAAAGTGCCGCTGGTACAGAAGGAGATTATCAGGAAGTGTAACCAAGCAGGCAAGCCGGTAATTACCGCCACGCAAATGCTGGAGTCAATGGTGAATGCTCCCCGGCCAACGCGGGCCGAGGTCGCTGATGTAGCTAATGCCATATTTGATGGTACCGATGCCATCATGCTATCAGAGGAGACCGCCATCGGGAAGTACCCGGTGCAAGCAGTTAAAATGATGGTGAAGATTGCCCGGGAGGTAGAAGGCAAACTGCCCTACGAGCAAATACTGGCAGAACGAGGCAGATGGCTGGAGCAAAAGACGGATGAATTGATAAGCTATAGTGCCTGCCATACGGCGCAAAGTCTGGGAGCAGCCGCTCTTGTGGCCTTTACTCAGTCTGGCAGCACGGCAGGGCGCGTATCAAAATACCGTCCGAGAATGCCTATTCTGGCGATAACCACTGATGCCGTGGTCGCGAAGAGATTGGTGCTGCGCTGGGGTGTTTACCCTTTTCAGATAGCCAAAGCCTCGTCGGTGGACGAGTTATTCACAACAGCGGCTAAGCTTTCTAAAGAACTGGGACTGGCAAAGCCGGGTGATTTGGTAGTGATTACCGGTGGCATCCCTATTGGGGTGACTGGCTCCACGAATCTGCTCAAGGTGGAGATAATTCTGTAGTTACGCTGAGAAGAGGCAAGCTTATGGTAGCTATAGTATTAAAGGAGTCGTTGTTGTAATAAGGCATTTTCTGTGGAGCCGATGTATTGCTTTCAAGAATTGGTAGGTAACGACCAAGCTCAGCTGCGGGCAACTGCCCGTCCGCTGAAGTGATTTCTTATACTGATTGTCCTAAATACACTCCTTCACTCATTGAATGTGGGCCAACATAGACGCTAACCAATTCATCGATTCTTGTAAGCTTGTCTGTGTGTGATGCTTTGAAATCTTGAAACCAAGATTCGACCGCATTGCAAACATCGGTGCAAAATGTTGGTACGTCTAGCTGTAAAACCGAATCGATTTGGTTGCAATGAGAACCCACAACCGTAAAGTGAAACCTCTCTAGCACCTCCCTGCATTGTTGTGAAGCGATATTACTTTCCCCCTCATGCAACATTGCGCACCTAAGTGCATAGCAATCATTTTCACTGAGAAATACATGCATCTCTCTATCTGCACCTATTTGAACTCGGTACTTACTAGCTAAGTATTTGTCAAACCACGCCACGAACTTATTCCGATTAGTTTTTCGATTATTAGATTCCAGCCGTGCACAAATATCCGGTAAGGTCAGACTTAAATAAAGCGCTGCATACCAGTTTTGAGTTGCAAGCGATGTATGTATAGCATCTATAAATCTATCCATAATGTCTCCTTTGTCCGCATAATATTAATTTTTATATTACTGTATTCTTAGCTGCTTCTCAAGGCAAAAATTCAAAGGGAAATCCTTGCCACACATCTGCTGGAAAATGGCTATGACATCAGGACAATCCAAGAGTTGCTCGGACACTGGAATCTCCAGACCACCATGATTTATACTTATGTGGCCACAAAAACATATTAGGAGTGAAAAGCCCCTTTGATAGCTAATCGAGGGCCTCATCGGTGGATGAATTATTCGCTACAGAGGCTAAGCTTTCTAAAGAACTGGGGATGGCAAACTAATGTTGACTGAAAAGGAGACTCCCGATGTTTCTTCCGATAGTATTCGGTATTGAGCGACTTTTGCGAAGGTTAAGGAGGCGACGATGATACAGTGTGCTTTCTATCTGACACCGGATGGGAAACTCCTGGACCAGCTAGGCATGGAACAAATCAAGGACTTTCTGGCAACTGGAGAGGGGTTGCTCTGGGTTGATATAGAGGACGTGACGAACGGGGATGCCGAGTTATTATCGAATGTATTCTGTTTTCATCCCCTGGCAGTGGCAGACTGCATTAGCAAGAATATACATCCACCCAAGATAGATGACTTTGATGATTACTTATTTGTTATCATTCATGGCATCAATTACCATATCGAGTCTGAGGTAGTGGAGACCACAGAACTCGCTCTCTTTCTGGGGAAAAACTATGTGGTCACCAGCCATGATGTACCCATGAGGTCGGTTTCATCTATGTTGGATCGCGTTCGAAAAGACGAACGCCTTATGCGCAGGGGAGTCGATTTCTTGGCTCACGACCTTATCGATACCCTGGTGGACAATATCATGCCTACTATCGAGGAGATGGATGAGAAGAATGATCAACTCGAGGCCGAGGCACTTCACGAACCTAAGAAGGAAACATTGATATCGATTATGCAACTTAAACGCAGCATACTGGCGTTGACACGGGTCATATTGCCTCAACGGGAAATAATGAACGGGCTCAGCCGCGGCGAATATGCCTTGATAAGCGAGCGAGCTCAAATATATTACCGCAACATTTATGACCATTTGGTGCGGATTGAGATGCTTACTCTTGGTCTCAGAGATATGGCTGAGAGTGTACTGAGCACTTATCTTTCTTCAGTGTCCAACCGTATGAATGAGGTGATGAAGGTGCTAACAATCATAGCCACTATCTTCATTCCGCTGACCTTCATTACAGGCATTTACGGCATGAACTTCGCAAATATGCCGGAGCTAGAGTGGAGGTATGGGTACTTTATCATCTTGATTGTAATGGCAGTAATAGGTATTTCTCTGGTAGTCTATTTCAGGAGGAGGAGGTGGCTCTAAAGTTACTGAATGAAGAATATGTCTCTGGCATCTGAACTGAAAGGCGAAGCGATTGGGCACCCGCGAGCTTCCACACAGGCAGTGCCATTCATGGTTCAGCAGAACCTAAGTTGGAGGTGTTGAATATGGCTTATGTAGGTATTTTACTGATAGCTATTCTAGTTTCTTTCATCGTCGTCCGAATTGGAGGCTTTGCCCTCCAGTTAACAGGGATAGAACCTGATGTAGCTAGATTTCAGGCGTTATCTGCCTTCTCAGGAACGGGCTTCACGACAAGAGAAGCTGAACGGGTGGTGGGAAACAGAACCAGGCGCAGAATTGTGACCATTCTCATTATACTGGGAAATGCCGGCATGGTCACTGTAATTGCCACCTTAGTGGCATCTTTTACCCAGGTGAGCGGTTACGCGTGGTTTTTCATTCGCCTGGCCATAATAGTTGGAGGCATATTCGGCTTCTATCAATTAATTATAAGAAGCAATGTTGGCCAGCGGATTCTTGACCGGCTGCAAAGGCCAGTTATAAACCGAATTCTTAGGGAAGCTCCAGCGGTTGAGGAAATATTCCATGTGGAGAAGGACTGGGTTATTAGTCTTGTCATGATAAAAGGAAGCTCGAATATCATTGGCTTGTCTGTGGCTGATATCACCGCGGAAGAGGATATAGAAGTCCTTGCTATAGACAGGGCCGGTACTTACCTGACCAGGCCGAATTGGGACGAGAAAATCATGGAGGGAGACCAGCTTCTGGTTTATGGGAATAGAAAATCTGTGAAGCGAATTTTGAACTAGTAACCTTGCTGGTTTTCTAGCTTATCCTGCCAAATTCCTTCTCTAGTTGATGAGAACTTAAATGAATCATCGTTGGCCGGCCGTGGGGACAGGCGCGCGGTTGTTTGGTTTGCTCTAGCTGCTTTATTAGCTCCCGCATCTCTTCATTGCTTAGCTGCTGTCCCGCTCTGATAGCACCGTGGCAGGCTAAGGATTGGGCTATCTTTTCCTCCCAGGGATTGGGACTTTGTTTGCTGGCAAGATTATCAAGCAGCGCGCTTATTATCTCAATAATATTCGCCCTGGCCATTAGTGCCGGAATGGCACGTATCACATAGCTTCTATTTCCGAAAGGCTCAATGGTGAAGCCAAATTCAGCCAGAAACTCTTTACTAGCTCTCAGTGTCTCTTCCTCTCTTGGGCTAAGCTCTATGGTTATTGGCTGGAGTAAGCCCTGGACTTCAACTTCCTTTTGCGCCCACTGCGCTAAAATTCGGTCATAAAGTATGCGCTCATGAGCAGCGTGTTGATCGATGAGATAGAGTCCATCAGGTCCCTCGGCGATAATATAGGTGTTAACTAGCTGCCCCAGTACCCTCAAAACTGGCAATTCCATGGTCGGCAATTGGGCAACAACAAAAGCCGGCTCGTTATCCATTATCATGCGGGGGCTCTGCCACTGCCCTGAGCCAACTGAGAAGGGCACAGACTTCGAGCTGGCTATAGGCGTCCTGGCTATTGCCTCTTCTATGGCCTTCTGTACGCTGCTAAAGACAGTCTGCTCATGGCAAAACTTTATTTGGGCTTTGGCAGGATGAACGTTGACATCAAGCTCTTGAGCCGGCAGGGAGATATTGATTACCGCCATGGGATGCTGTCCATCCATAAGTAAGCCACGATAGGCTTCCTCAGTTGCCCGAGTTAGCAAGGGACTGCGCACCCACCTTCGATTGACGAAGAAGCTGAGATAGTTGCGATTGGAACGGGCTAAGGAAGGTGGGCTTGTTAGGCCGCCGACTTTAGCCAGGCTGTCCTTTTGTTCCACCTTTAGCATCCTTTGAGCTACCTCTGAACCATAGATCTCATTCACCACCTCGCGCAGGTCACCATTGCCCGTCGTGCGCAGGCTGGGACGTTTATCAAGAACCAGGCTGAACTTAACCTCGGGAAAAGCCAGAGCGTACTGGCTTACCAAATTGGCGATGTGGCTATTTTCGGTATTTACAGATTTGAGAAACTTAAGTCGCGCCGGGAAATAGCGAAACAATCGACGCACGGTCACGGTGGTGCCCTGGGGTCTGGCTCGGCTCTCCTTGCCAACTACATCGCCCTTTCTCAAATGCAGGTAGCTGCCAATTGGGGCTGAGGATGTTTGAGTGAGAATTTCTACTTCGGCGACAGCAGCGATGCTGGGCAGAGCTTCGCCCCGAAAGCCCAGGCTGGAGATTTTCTCTAAATCGTCTAAGTTGCCAATCTTGCTTGTGGCATACCTATGAAAGGCAAGCGCTAGCTCCGATGCCGGGATGCCCTCTCCATTGTCGCTCACTTTAATTAGCTCTACTCCGCCGCCCTGAGCTTCTACGGCAATCTGAGTAGCTCCAGCATCGAGGGAATTCTCTATCAGCTCCTTGACCACCGAGGCCGGCCTCTCAATCACCTCCCCGGCAGCGATCTTGGCGACAACCTCCGACTCTAAAACCTTAATAGGCATCTATATTCCATTTTACACGGTTTCGTGTATTTTGTCAATAGTTTATGAGGAAAAATCGAAATTTTTCTCGATTTTTTCCAGGGGTGCCAGGCTGGCCAGGAGCTTCTTGACTCCCGCCTCTTCAAAGGCTACGGTCAGTTCCTGGTCATCCCTGGTAGGAAGGCAATTCATTACTATGCCGGGGCCAAATTTGCTATGGCGAACATGGTCACCGACCTTTAGCGCTAGAGTGCCAAGAGGCCGTGGTGAAGGCTGGGAGTAGGCACTAGCTACAGGAGTCGGGCTCTCTTCCCATAGTCCTCTCGGGCTTATCAGGTGGGGTGAGATGTCCTGGAGAAAGCGAGATGGTGGGTTTGCCGTGCTGCCGCCGAATAAGCTTCGGCGGTAACTGCGTAAAAGATAGAGTCGCTTCTTGGCTCTAGTTATTCCCACGTAGCAAAGACGGCGCTCCTCTTCCATCTCTTCCGGGTCGTCAAAAGATCTCCTGTGTGGGAGAATTCCTTCCTCCATGCCAACAATAAAAACCGCAGGGAATTCCAATCCTTTAGCTTGATGTAAGGTGATCAGTGTCACAGCGTCAGCTTTTTCATCCAGCTCATCTATGTCCGATACCAGGCTTACTTTTTCCAAAAATGCAGCTAGCGCCTCTTCAGTGTCGAGCTCATCATATTCGCTAGCGACGCTTTTCAGCTCCATTACGTTCTCCCATCTATCCTCACCATCTTCCTTGTCCAGAATGCATTTTCTATATCCGGTGTGCTCCCATATCTCATCCAGTAGACCAGAAAGACTTAGCTCACGGCTTTGGGCAATGAGCCCAGCCATAACAACAGCAAATCCGGCCAGGGCTTGAATAATGCGTGGAGGAAGAGATTGATTCGCTTCGCCGGTAATGACATTTTGACTCACCTGTTTTAAAGCCTCGAAGAGGGGGATATCATGAGCCTTTGCCCAATCCTGAAGATGGCTTAGGGTACGCTGCCCAATGCCCCTTACAGGAACGTTTATTATCCGGACAAGGCTGACATTGTCCTGGGGGTTGTGAATGATTCTGAGGTAAGCAATGATATCCTTAACCTCTCTCCGTTGGTAGAAGCGCGTACCACTAACAAGCTTGTAAGGCACACCATACCTCAGGAAAGTTTCCTCCAATGCCCGTGACTGCGCATTGACCCGATACATGACGGCGCAATCTTTGAGGGATATTTGCTCCTGGCCGATGAGTTTTTCGATCTCGTTGACCACGGATTGAGCTTCTTCCTCGGCATTATAACTTTCGATAATAATTATCGAAGCTCCATCTTCGTTTTCCGTCCATAGCTTTTTGGGCTTGCGCTGCATATTGACTGAGATGACGTCCGTGGCTACCTCTAAAATAGTTTTGGTGGAGCGGTAGTTTTGTTCCAAAAACACTACTTTGGCTTCGGGGTAATCCTTCTCGAAGCTCAGGATATTACGCAAATCAGCAAATCTCCAGGAATAAATAGATTGGTCGGGGTCGCCGACCACGCACAGATTCCGGTATTTTCCTGCCAGTTGCTTCATCAACATATACTGTACGATGTTGGTGTCCTGAAATTCGTCAACAAGAATATGAACATACTTTGACTGGTATCTTTTAAGAATTTGAGGCTGGTCCTGGAACAACTGCACAGTCTTCATCAGCAGGTCATCGAAATCCACCGCCCGACCCTGGCTGAGCAATTGCTGGTAGCGTTGATAAACCCTGTGAACTATCTCCTCAAAATAGCTGCTAACCCGCTGGGCGTAGTCATTAGGGTCGATAAGACGGCTCTTAGCAGCGCCGATAGCCGAGCGTAGAGCCCGAGGAGCATATTGCTTGGGGTCGAGGTTCAGTTCTTCCAGTGCTTGTTTTGCCAGGCTTAGCTGGTCTTCTTCATCGTAGATAACAAAGCTTGAGTCAAGCCCGATGGCTTTGCCCTCACGACGGAGAATTCGGGCACAGATAGCATGAAAAGTGCCTAAAGTCAAGGCTTCTACTGCCTGCCCCAGGAGCTGTTCAAGTCTCTCCCTCATTTCTCGGGCGGCTTTGTTGGTAAAGGTGACCGTCATGATGTGGCTAGGATTAACGCCGCAAAGTTTAACTAGATAAGCGACCCGATGGGTAATCACTCTGGTCTTGCCGCTGCCGGGTCCAGCCAAGATAAGTACAGGCCCTTCGATGGCTTCCACAGCTTCTCTTTGGGTGGGATTAAGCGTGGCTAAGATATCCATGAAGACTCAAGAGCTATTATAGCATTGAGGGGAGAAAGCCCCAAAGAGAGCTAGAGGCTGGATGTCCGGAGGACAACACAGGCTCTAATTTGGTGGAAATATACCAAGTGAAAAATGGCGAGAGGCTTCCCTGCTCAAAGGCAAACGGCAGCTCTTCACTATGTGGGCAAAGCCTCGATAACCGGTGATTGTAATGGCGCAGTTCGAAGTGATATGATGTTTCCAGATTTTTGTAGTTGCTTGATTCATTACGCAAAATCCCCTAAATAGCCTCTGTAGCAGTAGGCAAGGAAGGTTATGATGAGTGGCTTTAGTGACTATGACAAATATGATGGCTTCGGTCTGGCTGAGCTCGTGCGGAAGAAAGAAGTCAAGCCATGCGAATTGGTTGAAGAGGCAATAAGTCGTATCGAAAAACTCAACCCACAGCTTAACGCAGTAATTTACAAGATGTACGAACTGGCTCGAAAAGCTGCCGACAGAGACCTACCAGATGGTCCATTTAAAGGCGTTCCCTTCCTGATGAAAGACGTACTAATGGCTTATGCCGGAGTCCCCCTGTCCAACGGGAGTCGGTTTCTTAAAGACTACATCCCAGACCATGATAGTGAGCTGGTCAAGCGGTTTAAGGCAGCTGGCATCATCGTTGTTGGCAAGACTAACACGCCAGAGTTCGGGCTAGTGCCGATAACCGAGCCAGAGTTGTTTGGCCCGACCAACAACCCTTGGGACCTAACACGTACTCCAGGTGGTTCTAGCGGTGGCTCGGCTGCAGCTGTAGCCGCACGGATGGTCCCCCTGGCTCATGGCAGTGATGGTGGTGGTTCGATCCGCATACCAGCCTCTTGCTGCGGTGTGTTCGGTCTCAAGCCGACCCGGGGTCGCAACCCAATAGGCCCTGATTTTGGAGAGGCCTGGCGTGGCTTGACTTGTGATCACGTTTTAACCCGCTCAGTTCGCGATAGTGCTGCCATGCTCGATGCCACCGCTGGACCAGATGTCGGTGCTCTTTATTATGCCGTGCCTCCGGCTCGTCCCTTCCTCAGTGAAGTTGGCATAGATCCGGCAAAGCTGCGTATTGCCTTCACCTCAGAGCCTTTCCTGGGCAGCATTGTCGACAAAGATTGTGTTAAGGGTCTAGAGGCCACGGCTAAACTATGCAAGGACCTCGGCCATGAGGTAGTAGAAGCAGCACCTCAAATAGACGGCAAAGCCTTTGCTAAGGCATTTCTGATGATAGTTTGTGTCGAAACTAGAGCCACAATTGAGGAGAGCGAGGTTCTATTGAACCGTAAAGCTTCGTTTAAGGATTTTGAACCTAGCACGTGGGTGTTAGGCTTGCTTGGCAAGCAGTGCCGAGCGCCTGAGTTCTCCAAGTCTCTCAACTTGGTCCAACTTACAGCTCGACAAATTGGTGAGTTTTTCAAAAAGTATGATGTCATGCTGACACCAACGCTGGCCATGCCACCCGTGGTTACAGGTACACTCCAGCCGAAGGGGAGCCAACTTACAGCTATGAAGTTACTAGGCAGGCTCAATGCCGGTGGGTTGATTAACAGGTTCAGTGGAATAGATGTTCTCTCCGAACACGTCTTTGAGTTTATGCCTTACACGCCGCTGTTTAATGTTACGGGCCAGCCAGCCATGTCAGTTCCGCTCTATTGGAACGATGAAGGGCTGCCCATTGGTATGCAGTTTGTCGGTCGATATGGCGATGAAGCAACCCTATTACGTCTGGCTGGACAACTTGAAAAGGCACAACCATGGTCTGCTCGTGTTCCCCCAATCTGTGCCCAGACCAACTAGTGGATATACAGGTCCTTCAAGTCCTATTAAAAAGATGAAGCTCGAGCAACAAAAGCCTGTTTTGTTTACCCACACTTTCCATGAACTAAAATGTGGCTAGCACGAGCCAGAGCGACAGGTTGAGCTAGCTAAGCTTTGTTGCTATACTGGATTCCGAAAATGATTGATTGGAGCGATTGCCAGAAGGACTTAGGAATATCTTTCCACCAGGAATCTTTACTGGAGCAGGCCTTCGTGCATCTATCTTATCTTAACGAAAATCCTGGTTTCGCCCGGCCTAGCAACGAGCGCTTAGAATTTCTTGGTGATGCCATACTTAACTGCATTGTAACGGGAAAGCTGTATGAAGAGTTTCCCGAACTACCTGAGGGAGAGCTAACTGAGATTCGTGCCTCTCTAGTTTGCCGCGATACTTTGGCTGAACTAGCTTCTTCGCTCAAGCTTGGTGGCTGGCTCTTGTTGGGACGAGGTGAAGAAGCAAATGGAGGAAGGGTGAAGGAGAGCAACTTAGCAAACGCTATGGAAGCACTGATCGGTGCCTTATATTTAGACCAGGGGCTAGCCAAAGCCCGGAGATTTATTTTCAGGCAGCTCAAGCCAGAATTGGAAAAAATAAAGGCAGGGAAGACAACCCCAAACTACAAGGCATTAGTGCAAGAGCTCATCCAGGGACAAAAGAAGCCAACGCCAGTTTACCGTTTGGTGGAAGCTACTGGTCCTGACCACAGTAAGCAATTTACCGCCGAAATCCTGGTAGAGGGGGAGGCATTGGGCAGGGGGGCAGGAAGGAGTAAGAAAGCTGCTGAGAGCCAAGCAGCAAGAGCAGCTTGGAAAAAACTGAGGTGTAGCCATGGGTAGACGAGATTATAGACGGCGAGAACCAAAGAAACCCAAGAAAGGGACGCAGCAAAGCAAACCAATTTCGGAACTCGTGCCCCAGATGGAGACAGAGGTAATCAAGAAAAAGAGAAAGCCCGCTGAGGAGTACGAGGAATAGATTAAATTGGCAGCTTACCTTGAGCTTTACCATAGTGGCAAGCTAAGGGAGCGGATAGACGCGGCTGTATCTTTGCTTGAGAGTTGCTCCGTATGCCCTCGTAGTTGTGGTGTGAATCGCCTGGCTGCCGATGTGGGCAAGTGCCACATAGCCCACGAAGCAATGGTGTCCAGCTATGGGCCTCACTTCGGCGAAGAAGCTCCATTAGTGGGTAGACATGGTTCAGGGACTATATTTTTCACCAACTGCAACCTCAGATGTCTATTCTGCCAGAATTATTCCATTAGCCAGCTAGGCGAAGGGCAGAAAGTGAGCAAAGAAGAGCTAGCTTACATAATGCTCTCCCTTCAAGCTAAAGGATGCCACAACATAAACTTGGTATCCCCAACTCACGTAGTTCCTCAAATTCTGGAGGCACTGGAACTAGCAGTGGAGTCTGGCTTGCATCTTCCCTTAGTATACAACAGCGGTGGCTATGACTCGGTGGAGACCTTGAGGATACTCGACGGCATTGTCGATATTTATATGCCTGACATGAAATATGACGATGATGAGACTGCTAGAGAATTGTCGGGCATTGAAAACTATCCTGCGATAAATAAAGCAGCAATCAAAGAAATGCATCGGCAAACAGGTGACCTAGAGATAAACGAGGAGGGAGTGGCTCAACGAGGACTCCTGATTCGCCACCTGGTCTTACCCCACGGTTTAGCAGGAACGAAAGGGATAGTGAATTTTCTCAGCAAAGAAATTTCCCGCAACATCTATGTCAATATCATGGATCAATACCATCCTTGCCATAAGGCCTTTCAAATTCCAAGTTTAGGGCGGCGGATATCATCCGCAGAATTCCGTGAAGCATTATCTTTCGCCCAGGAAGCAGGGCTAAGTCGGCTGGATAAGGTCCATCCCATAGAGATTCTTCGCATTCGCTCAGAATGACAAAAGTGGCTCAAGCTGGCAATGATAGCCAAGAACGACGAAGGTAACTCAGAGTAACGAGATGGCTGATATGGCACGACTTTCCGCGACCGTTTATGGTCGCGTGCAAGGCGTTTTCTTTCGCTATTTCGTCCGCAATGAAGCCAGGGGGCTGGGTTTAAAAGGCTATGTTCGCAACCTTGCCAGCGGCGATGCAGTAGAAGTTCAAGCTGAAGGAGAGAAGCCACAGTTGGATAGACTACTAGAGCAACTTAAGGTGGGCCCGCCGGGAGCCTGGGTTAAGAGGGTGGAAATAGACTGGTCTGACTATTCAGGTCAGTTCACCAATTTTAGTATAAGATATTGAGAAAAAATTAAAATGACAACTCAAAATGCAAATTTTCTTAATTTTTGCACATTTATTTTGGCTTTTTGAATTTCTTAGTCCTCAAGTTGAACCCTACCCTCACTAATCAGTCCTAAGTGCCCACAGTCAACTCCAGCTATTTGAGAAGCCTCAAGATCAATTTCATAAGGTTCGCCAATCAAGATTTTTCCATAATCCTCTGCTTCCCCTTTCGTGGGGTCATCAGTGTAGAAGAATTTTTGATGGGCTTCGATAATGCCCAAATCGAAAGGCAAGGTGAAGTAGAGGTCAGCAAGGACTTTCTCAATGCCTAACTCATACAGAACTCCCCAACCACCCGATTTGCCCCTTTGATACCTGCTCACCGGCAACAGACTCAAAAGGTTTGCCACACTGAAGTGACCAGAGCTACCACAAACCTTAAAGGGGGTAACGCTGATCAAGAAGTCGCTGCGCAACACTACATTGGGTACCCAGAAACTTTCCACAGCATGGAATTGAGATAAGGGATTCTGAACCTCTATAAAAATGGAATCCCTGATATCAAGCATAAGGACGTGATGAAAGTTATACCCTAAAGCTTGATATATTGGGTAAATCGATTCACCGCTAGGAGTCCCATCCGCAATGAGGATATCTGCATTGCTAATTTTTCTAATACCTCTAATAATAGCATTAAGTAGTTTGGGGCTTGTAGTTACAGGGTACGAGAAGGGATAACCAGCACAGGGTTTGATCAAAACTCGTCTTGCCCAGGCAAGCTGTGGGGGAGGAGTAAACACAAAATCCGAATCTTTAACAATCATTGACTTCATATCAGCGACTAAATTTCAATGACTACAAAGCCGGTCGCAATAGTACGATTTCAGTAGCAGCCGGAAGTTTTTCTTGCTCCAAGTCCACTTCACTACCCCCCACCCTTCTTACATTTTTCTGGCCTCTAAGGAAATCCTCAACACCGGCTATGGGATAGGCACACTTGGGCGTCTTGAAATGCATGGGAATAACTATCCTCGGCTTTAATTGGTCACATACCTGGCTAGCTACAGATGCATCAATAGTGTAGAAGCCACCCACAGGAACAAACAGTATATCCACGGCACCAATTTCACTGACCTGCTCTGGACTAAGCACATGCCCTAAATCACCCAGGTGACAAAGCTTTATATCATCTATGGTGAAACAAAAGACGGTGTTAAGTCCTCTTTGTTTGCCCTGAGCGGCATCATGGTAAGTGGCGATGCCTTTAAACTGAACACTTTTGGCAGTTTTTATGCCGTTACCTTTAACCACTTCAGGTTTCCCTTGTACTGTAGAAACATTACTGTGGTCGTCATGTCCATGACTCACCACAACGACATCAGCAGTTTCCTTGATGGGAGAATAATTAATACCTCCACCCACAGCATAAGGGTCGGTAATTACCCTTAGACCACCCTTGGAGGTAATTAAAAAGCAAGAATGCCCCAACCATTTTACTCTCATATAGACTCCCGACTCTTTGCCTCGCTCAAAGCTAATTCAACTAAAGTTCTGACGCCGACTCCAGTAGCTCCTTTTACTGTGTAGCCACTCTCCTTGTTTGAGGAAGCAGTGCCGGCTATATCGAGATGAACCCAGGGGGTATTCTCAACAAATTCAGCCAAGAAGAGGGCAGCAGTGATGGCTCCGCCATACCTGTTGCCAGTATTCTTAACATCAGCAATTTCGCTTTTGTTTTGCTCCTTATACTCCTCGGGCATGGGCATTTGCCACA
>Ga0307431_1000164_pt1 | contig 52457 bp, 49 predicted proteins | sample SalMarWE160170MG_FD_202155 | JGI IMG/M metagenome (GOLD analysis project Ga0307431, IMG submission 202155) | Salt marsh sediment microbial communities from the Plum Island Ecosystem LTER, Massachusetts, United States - WE1603-170 | ecosystem: Environmental > Aquatic > Marine > Intertidal zone >...
AAGAATAAGAGAAAAAACAATGGTTTATAACTCATCACCAGTGGCAATCGGCTCCAATCTAAAACCCGGGATTTATTTTGTAAGTGTAAAAGGTTTTAAACCGGTAAAGATATTAAAGATTAAATAGAAATTCTTTGAATCTAAGTTGAGTGGTTGAATTGTTGAGAGGTTGAGTAGCTGTTTTAGGATATAGGGTTTGGGATTTAGGATTTAGTTAAAACAAAAGAAAAATGGGATGGGTAGTGTGATTCGTGCTATTCGTGTGATTTGTTGTTCCTCTTAGTTTTGAGGTTGTGGGTTGGGTTTTGAACAACAAAAATTTTTTCTTTTTTTTATCCGTGTGTATCCGTGTAAATCCGCGGCTAATTATTTGGGGTTTTTGGTTGGGGAAAAGCAAGTATAAATCTTGTGTTCATCTTGTGAAATCTGTGGTTAAGCAAGTTATAATTCCTTAAATCCCATTACATAAAAATAACCGTCAACAAAATATTCTATATTTTTAAAACCCGATTTGCTAAACATTTCTATAAAAATATCTTTTTCAGGGAGTAGATGCTCGGCGACCTGATTCCCTATATCTTTATGCATTTGATTTATTTCCTCGGGAGTCATTGAGTGCCCTATGATTAATTTTCCCCCCGACCTAAGTACCCGATAACATTCCGAAATGGTTTTCTCCTTATCCGTAAAATGAGGAAAAGAATTAAAAATTATAACGGCATCGAATTTATCTTTATCGAAAGGAATATTTTCACCTCCTCCCCTTAGCGCCATTTCATCAGGATAAGTTTCTTTTAATCCCTTAATCATCGCAAAAGCCTTATCGATATAGACAACCCTGGCACCCGGAATATTATCACGGAAATAATCACGTAATACTCCCTTACCACAAGCTAAATCCAGAATACGATTAGAATCCCTACCGATTAACTTTTTAACGAATATCCCGGCGACTATCCTTGATTCCGCTGAGACTTCCCAATTCTCCGCCCACCCCTCAAAACAATCAATACCCACTTCTCCCCCTTAAAGCCAAAGAAATTATGAATATAAGGGAAGAAATAATTATTATTGTAGCTCCTGCCGGAATTCCAAATATATAAGAAAAGAAAAGGCCCGAAAGGCATGAAACAATACCGAAAAGAATCGAAAGAAGGTACATTTTAGAAAGATTGTGCGTTAGAATTCTTGCAGCTGAAGGAGGATTTATCAAAAGGCTAAAAATCAACATTCCGCCGATTGTATTTAAATTAAGACAAATAACAAACCCGGATAGGAAAAGAAGGCTAAAGAAAATAAATTTTTCGGGTATCCCGCATGATGTCGCAACTTCTCTATTATAAAAAACTGCTTTTATTTCTTTCCCTAAAAAAACTACGAAAAGAATTACAAAAAAAGTTATTCCGGCATTAAAATATATATTTCTCCTTGAAAGAGTAAGAATACTTCCCCAGATAAGGTTAAAAGCTTCTGTCTTAGGTCCCTTTATCAAACCGAGTCCGAGAAACGCAACTCCGAGTACAAGAGAAAAAATAATCCCGATAATTACGTTTGCCTCAAGCCCGGATTTCTCAGCAATTGGACCAATTAAAACTGAAGCAAGCAGAGAAAATACTATTGCCATCATAACAGGATCAATCCCCAAAAGAAGCCCAATGACAGATCCGGCAAAAGCGGCGTGTGAGATAGCAACCCCGACAAAAGGAATCCGAAGAAGAACCACCCAAACTCCTACAATACCAAGACCCACTCCCGCAAGAATAGAACCGATTAACGCGTTTTGAAAATAATTATGACTTAAAATTTCCAACATATTTCTTTAAATTTTCTTCGTCAACACCATAAAGCTCCGCCAAATCTTTAGGATCAAAATCACGGGACGAAAAATCACCGAATATTTTTCCGTCCTTAAGCGCTACCACCCTATTAATCCCTTCAGGCAGGTATCGCAGGAGATGCGTTACGAAAACGATTGTCAATTTATGTTTTTTGTAAATACCGGAAATCAAACTATTGATTTCCATCTGTGATGCAGGGTCTAAATTCATCAAAATTTCATCCAATAAAAGAATCTCTACTTCTCTTGCCAGTTCTCTCGCTATCGATACTTTTCTCTGTTCCCCACCCGAAAGAAAACCCGCCGGTCTATTCTCTAAATCCATAATTCCGACCTCACTCATAGCTTTTTTGACGGACGCAAAATCTCTACCGTCGAGTTTTCTGAAAAGGCCTTTAACTCCTATTCTTCCTACACAAACAACGTCACGAACGGAAAGCGGCACATTCTTTAATATAAACTCATTCTGAAAAATAAAGCCGATCTTCTTTCTTACAGAAAGCCCGCTTTTAAACGGGTCCAGGTCAAACACTCTAACTTCTCCTTTATCCGGAATAATAAGTCCGTTGATGGTTTTAAGCAGAGTCGTCTTGCCTGCTCCATTGGGACCTATAATCGCGACAAAATCCTGCTTTTTTATATCAAGGGAAATTTCAGATAAAACTTCTTTCCCGCCAAACGATTTACTGACTTGCTCTATCTTTATCACTTAAAGTTTCCAATAAAAGATCTATATTATCCGAAAGAGTTTTTCTATACCCCTGTTCACCGGGAAAATTCGAAAGAACTATATACCCACTTTTTAACTCATCTGCTATTGTTTTGCCTACTTTTTGACCGCTTTGAAAATTACCCACAATTATTTTTACGTTTTTTTCCTTACCAATCCTGACCACCTCCGAAATTTCTTTAAGAGAGATATCATCTCCCGTAGAAAAAACGGAAATCACCTCCAAACCAAGAAATTCAAGAAAATCCTTTTGATGTTTGTTACAGATAACTTTAATCCCTTTTATTGATTTCTTTTTTACCGAAATCATATCGGAAAGAGAATCTACTGCTATTTTAAGTTTTACGTACTTTTCATCGATTTCATAAATACTGATACTATCAGAACTGTATTCCTTTTTCAAAATATTACAAACCTCTAAAGCCCCTTTGATATATACATCGGGAATCATCCAATTCCCATCCGTCTTCAAATCTACCATCTTCATATCAAGACCTAATTCTTTCACCTTATCAAACCAGGATTCGTAACCGTGGTATATAATCAAATCCGACAAGAAAATCAGATTCGCTTCAACCGGAGAAAGGTCAAAGTGTCCGGGGCAAACTCCGCCGGGTACAATGTTAACTACTTTAGCCTCATCGGGAGCAATAGCCTCAACAACAGAAGATATATCGCTCGTCGACGTAACTATCCCCATACTTAAAAGCAGAACAAGAAGAATCATTTTTTAAGAGCCACTCCAATCTTAAAGGCTCTACCGGACATACTATACAGCCCTACCGCGTTAGGAATTTCCACATATCGCGAGTAACTCTCATCAAAGACGTTATCAACACCTAAGGATAAAGAAATATAATCCTTGGGTTTGAAATTTAAACGGAAATCAAAGACATAATAAGAAGGTATCGGACCCAGATGATTATCCGCCGCGTAATAATCGGTCAAATATCTCCCGCTCAAACGCCCCTCCAGAATCTCCCTGTCGAACGTAATGCTCCCGCTCAATTTTTGACCCGGAATACCCTGCGTTCTTTCCTCTCTATCAATATAGGAATAAAAGACTTTAAACTTCAACCAATCTACAGGATAAATACCGATGGAGGTTTCCAGACCTTTCTCAAGCAGCGAATCGATATTCTCAAATTGCGCGCTAACCGGGGAAAATCTGATGAAATTATTTGTATGCATTCGGTAAAGAGAAATATCCAACTCTGCTATATTTGACAATTTTTGCTTTAACCCGACCTCGTAATCCCACAACTCTTCGCACGCAAGAGAAGGATTGGAAACAGGAAAAAGATAAAGATCGCTGAACGAAGGAAGCCTGAAACCTTTGCCAATTCTACCTCGTATTCTTGTATCATTGTATTTAAGAACGATTCCTCCGTCATAGGAGAAAACCCCTTCAGACTCTTCGATATTGGTATACCTTATACCTCCCGAAAGATTGACAAACGAAGTTTTCTGCTGCGTATGAATAAACCCTTCATAAACTTTCCTTCTCCACTCACCCTCACCATGAGAAATCCGGTTCCCGTATTGCTTATAGAATTCAACACCGCCCTGAGTTTTATTTCCTTTTAAAATCGAAAACCTTACCGAAGAATTCAAACCATCTGTCCTGTCTCTTGATTCCCATCCATCTGAAAATTCATGATAACCATAAGTCCTGTAGATTTTTGTCCGGAAATCAATATTATTAATTTCACCATAAGCAGAAACATCAAATGCGCCTCTCTGGTAATTCTGATAACCATACGGGGTGGAAGTATCCCCGACGGCAGCAGGGTTTTGCTTATATGCGCTCACATATTTGGCGTAATTTTCAACCTTCCAATATTCATTAATATTGTATACCAAATTACCCTGATAAGCTTCAGTGCTGGAAACCGAGTTCTCCAGATGTCCGTCGGAAGAATTCTTTTGTGCCGTACCGAGAAAATTCAACTTAGAAAAAGATTCCTCAAAAGAACCTGTTACATTGTGCGTATTGAAACTACCATAATCGCCTTCGAATGCTAATTTGCTCTCAGTGGAAGGCTGCCTGGTTAGAATATTCACCACCCCTCCCATAGCTCCGGAACCGTACAAGGAAGAAAGGGGACCTTTTACAACCTCTATTCTTTTCACATTATGAAGAGGAAACGTATGAGTCACGGCACAACCGTATATGGACATTTTTTCAGGTCTTCCGTCAACGAGAAAACTAAGTCTCCTGCCATTATTACCGATTCCCCTTATAACTACATCAGCCCTTCCGAAATTACCCGTTTTCATAACTTCCACTCCCGGAACATCCGAAAGCAGATCTGGAGCTACATATGAGTTAACCAGACCTATATCTTCTTCGGAAATAACGGAAACCGAAGAAGAAAGATCCGAAACATCATCCATGTATCTACTCGCGGTAACAACTACTCCATCAGAAATAAACATTTCCGTATTTAAAGTATCCAAAAACGACTCCGAAGAATCTACAATAGACAGAAAAAACAGCATAAACAAAAACATAAATATCCCCCTTTGGATTTGTGTTACTTTTTTCAAAAAGATAGCACGAAAACACTTTTTGTCAAGAGGAACATATTTTGTGCCATAAAGGCACAAAAAGAGTCACGTGTCACTAGTCATTAGTCAATTTTTAGGATATAGGGTTTGGGATTTAGGATTTAGCAAAAAAAAAGAAAAAACTAAATTAGCCACGGATCTACACGGATTTACACTGATTTTTTTTACTTTTTTTCTATACCCTAAATACTATACCCTTTTAACACTTACTACTCTCTATTTACTACCAATCGACTAATTAACTAATGACAAATTGCCTGCAATTACTATTACTCCTTAACTTCTAAGCTTACTTCCGTATAATAAATCTCCGATTCATTGATTTGGCTTACTTTTCCTTCAATCGTAAAGGAATCATCGAGTCTTATATCTTCGGAAGAACTGCCAATCATAATTTTAACTTCTCCGGGTTCCACAATCTTTTTCATTTCTATATTGTAAAATGCAAGAAGATTTACAGGCACTTTTATATTAATTTTTGCTTCTTCGCCACTTCGGAGATATATTCTCTTAAATCCGGTTAATTTCTTTACCGGAGGAGCAACACTGGCAACAACATCCTTAATATACAACTGAATAACTTCACTTCCAGCCATTTTTCCGGTATTCTTAATAGAAAAACTTATCTCTAAAGAATCGTTTGCTTTTACTTTTTTGTTTTCTATTTTTAATCTTGAATATTTGAACTCGGTATAACTTAAGCCATGCCCAAACGGATACAAAGGGGTACTAGGTAAATCAAAATATCGGGAAGTATATAGATTTTCTATGGAAGCCGGTCTACCGGTATTTTTATGATAATAAAAACAAGGAATCTGACCCACACTACGAGGTACGGTCACAGCCAGTTTCCCTCCGGGATTATACATCCCAAACAATACATCGGCAATAGCATTTCCCGATTGAATTCCCAAAAACCAGGCTTCCAGAATCGCAGAAACATTCTCATCAAGCCATGGGATTGCAAGGGGTCTTCCATTCATAAGCACAACTACTACCTTCGCACCTGTACCCACGATATTTTTTGCAAGTTTTTCCTGAACACCAGGAAGATCGATTCGTGAGCGGCTTCTCGCCTCTCCGCTCATATCAGCCGATTCTCCCAAAACAAGTACAACAACATCTGCCTCGGCAGCGACAGAAACCGCCTCTTCAAACCCGCTTTTATCATTGCTATCGACCATACACCCCTTGGCATAAAGAACCTTTGTCCCCTCAGGTACCGTATTCTTTATTCCTTCCAGTACTGTTACAACATCCTTTTCTTCACCAAAAGCTTTCCAGGAACCAAGAGGCGAACGCGCATCGTTTGCTAAAGGTCCGATGACAGCAATTTTTTCCAAATCTTTCTTTAACGGAAGAACATCGTTTTCATTTTTCAATAAAACAATTGATTTACAAGCCATTTCTCTGGCTATCTTTATATGTTCTTCCTTTAAAATTTCTGCCTTCTCAACCTCAACTTTACAATATTTGAACGGATCATCAAAGAGGCCAAGTTTATATTTAACCTCAAGTATTCTTCTAAGAGCCCTGTCCACTAATTCTTCCGATATCTCACCTTTTTTGACATATTTCAAAATATCTTCACCGAATATCCCACTCGTCATATCCATATCCACCCCAGCAGATAACGCCTTCTTACCTGCATCCACCCTATCTTTTGCTATCCCATGATTTATAAGTTCTCCAATTGAATTCCAATCACTCACAACAAAACCATCAAAACCCCATTTACTTCTAAGCACATCCGTCAGAAGTTCTTTGTTCGCAGTCATTGGTTCTCCATTAATATCATTGAACCCATTCATAAGAGAACCGGCTCCTGCCTTTACCGCAGCAAGGAAAGGCGGCAAATACACCTCATTAAGAGTGCGAAGTGAAACTTCTGCACTATTGTAATCTCTTCCACCCTGAGCTGCTCCATAAGCGACATAATGTTTAGGACATGCAATAATTGTATTTGCAAAACTTAAATCATCACCCTGGTAACCTTCAACTTGAGCCCTCGCCATAACTGCACCCAGATAAGGATCCTCTCCCGCCCCTTCTACAATACGTCCCCATCTTGGATCAAGCGCAATATCAACCATGGGAGCAAAAGTCCAGTGTATACCCGAAGCAGTCGCTTCAATCGCTGCTATCCTTGTCGCGTTTTCAACCGCCTCCGGTTCAAAACTGCACGCAGATGCAAGAGGTACCGGAAAAATAGTTTTAAACCCGTGGACAACATCAAGACCAAAAATTAAAGGTATTCCGAGACGCGACTCTTCTACAGCAATTTTTTGAAGATCACCAAGAAAATCAGCACCTAAGACATGTAAGAAAGAACCAACCTTACCCTTTCTTACCATTTCCCTTTTCTCCTCATCTATTTTGGTGTTGAAGCCCCTACTGCCACCACCCGCATATTGAGCCAACTGCCCCAATTTTTCTTCCAGCGTCATTTTTGCTATCAAAGAATCTATAAACTCATCCATAGGGGGCTTAAGCAAACTCAATTCTTTTTCTGATTCTGCCTGTAATATCAAGGACAAACTTAAAATCAACAGAAGAAAAAACCTGTTGAAAATTCTCAAATTTTTCATTTTTTAACCCTCCTTCTGTAAACACACTAAACAATTGAAATTTAAAATCTCGGAACAAAAGTCCATTATTTGTTTTCATCTTGATTAACCTAATTATAGTAAAATTCAAGGAGAATTCAAGTGCAAAAATCCACCCAAGCCCTCCACACACAAGATTTTTGCTATTTGCTCTTAGCTTTTCGCATTAGCCCCACACCAACAGCAACCAAAATTTACAACAAAGGATACAAAGAGCAAAAAGTTTTTTGTTTTGTAAGCGAACAGCTGAGGCTGTGCCAAAACCCCTCCTCTACGTCGCATAGTATTTTTTCTTACAAAAAACGATTAAAAGCCTTGCAATTTCTATATAGAAGTTTATTTTAAGTTAAAAAACGGAGGTAGTATGGGCAGATACATAAAAGGTAAATCGAAGCATCAATTAGAGTTATTTCCTGCCAGATTAGATTAATGGATAGAAAAAAATCATCCTGCAAGGGTAATAGATAAGTTTGTAGATAATATGGATATGGATTCATTAAGATTAAAAGAGAAAAATGATGATACCAAACGTCCAAAGTAAAGCAGATATTGAAAGAAACAGAAATTATCGACAATAAATGAGGATGAGATATACGGAGAAGATAACAGTGGAGGGAAAGTAACTCCGGATAAATATCGAGAAATTAGAGGGATTACTTAAGGAAGCGAAGAGGGAAGTTGAAAAGAGATTAGAAAAGAAAGAAAATACCGATAAAAAACTAAAATCAAAAATAGAGAAATTAAAAGAAGACATAAGTACATACAAAGATTTACTTGAAGAGAAAAGGGATAAGAAAAACAGGGTAAATTTAACCGACCCTGAATAAAAAAGGAAACGGATAGAAAAAACCACTATGACTAAAAATACTTATAAAAGAATTTCATTTAAATGCAATTTAGCTTTTGGCACAGCCTTGGCTTGCCCTTTTTTTACTAAGACTTAGAACTTCGTACCCAAAAATTTACATGCAAAATATGTAGTTATTAACGGATAAACCAATCAACCGATTCAAAGAATAAATTTAATGAACACGTAGTACTTGTAATTTATATTTCAGTATACGCAAGAGTTAAATTATACACTTAACGCCAAAACTTTTTCTTCTCTTTCTGTATACTCTTTTTCGAGAGTATTTATAAGTTCTCCTACTGAGACAATTTTCTCGATTCTGTACGCATTTCTTCCCGCAAAGACAAATCCGTTTTCAAGGTCTCCTTTTTTGGCATTGGTAAGAGCTCTGGCAATACAGTACGAAACCTCTTTAAAATTACATGTTTTCAGACATTGCCAGGGACAATTAAAAGGTTTTTTCATTCCATTTGCTACATCATCGAGGAATTGATTGCGGATTGCTCTTCCCGGTAAGCCTACAGGACTGTCAATTATAATGATATCTTCTTTTTTACAGTTAATGTAAGCTTCTTTAAACTTAATATCCGCATCACATTCATATGTGGCAACAAATCTGGTAGCCATCTGGACTCCCTTTGCCTCCAATTCAAAACTCCGGTAAATATCCGCACCGGTAAAAATCCCACCTGCTGCTATCACCGGGATTTCCTTTCCGGATTTCATTTCATAAGGTTCTACCGCGGATATAATCTCCGGGAGTATTTTTTCCAGCGTATAACCAGAATCGTGTATCTGTTCCTTCTTAAAACCGAGATGTCCACCCGCAAGAGGTCCTTCCACAATAAACGCGTCGGGGTAATTACCAGTTTTTTCCCAATACCTTAGAATTATACTCGCCGCCCGGGCTGAAGAAACTACGGGCACAAAAGCTGTCGAGGTTTCCCGCATTCTCTCCGGAGATATTATTTTAGGTACCTTTATAGGGAGCCCCGCGCTTAAGACAACTATATCGACCTCTTCTTCTACCGATATTTTCAGCAATTCATTAAAATCTGTGAGCGCCAACATTATATTGACACCAAAAATCCCATCTGTCTTCCCTGCTGCATCTACAATTTCATTTTTCAAAGCTCTTTTATTTGCTTCACGAAAGTTACTCGCAAAATCAGGTTCATCGAAACCTATAACAGCTGTCGCAATAATTCCGATACCTCCAACCTTACCCACGGCAGAAGCCAAACCAGACATAGAAACACCCACACCCATACCACCTTGAATTATTGGTATTTTCGGTTTCAAATTTCCTATTACTAATTTAGGAAGTTTTTTGAAGTTCATCAATCCTCCTCTGAATAATTTATAATGCTAAGATAAAAAAACCGATTATTCCCATTTTATCCTCATTAATAAATCTACAATTACAAACTCTACGTTAGAATTTGAGGATATTTCTTACGATTTCTTCATATTTTCTCTATTGATACAGGATATTCAGGTTTGCAATACCTTAAGTTTTTCCGTTAATATTCTCAAGGACTTTCGCCTTAAATACGGCAATCCATTTTTATCAATACATTTCTATAATAAGTTTTTATTGCGCCATTGTCAAGTAACGATAGATACAAACAAATGACTATATTTCATAAATGCTGCGTATTAGCAGAGTTCCTCCATTCCATAAAGTAAGTTAACATAAACTTTCAACAACACCAAAAACCTAAATATCCAACGCCTCCTCATTGACCCATAGACCATGAATATTACAGTAGGAAGACGCATACAACGTGCCGGACTTTCCCGTCTTAAAAGATAAAGTTGCACTGGGTTCTGTATAAACCGCACTTGAATCCGGACCTTCAACGGAAGCTCCATGCGCGGTAAAATCTATCTTACCAACCATATACGGGAATTTACTTCCTTCGGGTTGAAAATATACTTCAATCCATGCAATATGATGCTCGGTTTTGTTAGGATGGGGAATTTCTTTACCAACCGAAACTTTAACTTTAACCTTTTCACCCTTTTCTAAAATTTCTATAACCGGCACATGCTTTTCCGATTTCCAATCTGCTCTTTGCAACAACTCATCAAATTTTTTCATATTTGCCTCCTACAGCTATTTATTTAACTCCTATTTATTTAACTCCATTTTTGTAATCATTGTAAACTTACAACCATTTCAAATCATTATATGTAATATACATTTTTTGTCAAGATGTAGTTTTTCCCTAACCCCAAAAAAACCACAGATTTCACCCTGGTACAGTCGTTCCCTGTTAAATATCGCTTCGCATTTCACAGGGTAAACCTCCCTACCCCGATATGGTCATTCTTCCCTACGGGGCAAGCGGGGCAGGCAGATTAACACAAGAATAAAAATATCAGTGTAAATCCGTGTTCATCCGTGGCTAATACGAGGGTTGTGGGTTGGGTTTTAAACTTAACAAACATAAAATCCTGTTAATCCTGTTTAATCTGCGTCCAATTATTTGGTTGTGGTGGTGCTCTTTACCATCTTGACATATATCATCAAGTCGGTATGATAAATTTAGAAAATTGGAAATTAATAAGAGAATTATTCCAGAAATAAAACAAGTTTATTCAAAATTCAAAAAAGAAATTGAACACAGGCTGAATTCATTCAAAAAGATCGGTAAAAACGCAAACGCGGAAGAATTATTTACGGAATTAGCATTCTGCATTCTAACTCCGCAATCAAAAGCAAAACTATGCTGGGACACAATCCTGGAAATGCAAAAAAAGAATATTCTTTTTAAGGGAACAAAGAAAGAAATAAAAGAAAAACTGCAAAAAGTCAGATTTAAAAATAAAAAAACAGAATATCTTTTTGAAGCCAGAAATAAATTTTTTGGGGATAATAATTCAATCTATGAAAATATAAAAAAATCAAAATCTCCCTTAGAATTAAGAGAATATCTTGTAAAAAACGTAAAAGGAATCGGATGGAAAGAAGCGAGTCATTTCTTAAGGAATATAGGGCTTGGCGCGGACATTGCTATACTTGATAGACACATTTTAAGAAACCTAATAGAACTCGGAATCTTAGAAGAATACCCCAAAAATCTCTCCGGGAAAAAATACGAAGAGATAGAAGAAAAAATGAAAAAGCTATCAAAAAATTTAGAGATACCAATGGATACTCTCGACCATGTTTTCTGGGCAAAGGAAACGGGTGAGGTATTTAAATAATATATTTATCTCTTATATTCAGGCTCTGGCGTAAAAACCAAAAAAATCAATTAATATATACTTGACAGAGTGGTAAGTTTTACCTAACTTAACAATTAATTATATGAAAAATTGCAGATTGGCAGTTAAGAGGAGTGATGGAAAAATAAATTATGCAGGAGAAAAAGGAAAGCGATATTTTATTTAAAGTCTCGACTCCTTTAGGCTTCTATGTCAAAGCAACAAATTCATATTGGGAACTTATTACCACTGTCAAACACCCTTCAATGTCGGGGCTGGAAACAGAGGTAAAAAAGGCATTAGAGAAACCAGAAGAAATTCGTCAAAGTAAGAGTGATTCTGCTGTTTATTTATTTTACAAAGAACAGAAGCCTGGAAGATGGGTTTGCGCTGTTGTAAAAAAGTTCAATAAAAAAGGTTTTCTTATAACTGCGTATCTAACTAATAATATAAAAGAAGGAGCAAAAATATGGCCCAAGTAAAAGTATTTTACGATCATATAGGTAACACATTGACAGTTTGGTTTGGTAAACCTCAAAGCGAATACATTTGCGAGGAAACTGGCGAAGAAGTTATTCTAATGAAAGATAAAACTGGCCATGTCCTCGGTTTTGAAAAGCTCAACTTTGAAGTATCCAAACCTGAGCAGTTACGTGTAGCCTTTGAAACAATTACACAATAAAAAGCTAAAATTTGCCATAAGGGACTTGTTCGGATGCTTATGGCTAAAAACCAGTTGACAAAACAGTAAAATCCTAATAATTTAAATAAAATTATGAGAACCCAATCCTTGGACACAAATGCTGAAACGGAAAAAATACTTATTTCTTTGCTCCAAAAAGAAAGTCGGACAGAAAAGTTCTCTCAAATTCGCTCTCTCTCGGAAATAACAATTAAATTATCAAAACGCGCGATCAAAAGAGCCAATAAAAACTTAAACGAAAAGCAAATAAATTTACTGTTTATAGAATACAATTACGGGAAAGACTTAGCCGAAAAAGTACAAAAATATTTAGATAGAATCAAAAAATGACTTCTCCTGATATATTGGTCGCGTTACAACTGGTAATCACAGCTTTTAATGAACTAGCTATTCCATACTATATCGGCGGTTCTCTGGCAAGTTCGGTATACGGTATGCCCCGGACTACGCTTAACGTGAATATAGTAGCCAATATAAGCTTAAATCACATTACAGCTTTAAAAAGTAAACTTGAAAAAGAATATTATATAGACGAAAACATGATAAAAAATGCAATTAAAAGCAGCTCTTCTTTTAATTTAATACACCTTGAAACTGTGATAAAAATAGATGTATTTGTTTACAAAGATAACCCATATCAGCAAAATGCTATTGAGCGTAGAGTGGAAGACACATTGATTGAAAACGATCAGAACAGCAAATTTTACTTTGCCTCACCTGAAGATATTATTATCAACAAATTAAAGTGGTACCAAATAGGAAATAGAGTTTCTGAAAGACAATGGCTGGATGTTATTGGAGTAATTAAAATCCAGGGAAATACACTCGATAAAACATACCTGAAAAAATGGGCTATAAAATTAGAATTGATTGAACTGCTGAAAAAAGCTTTCACTGATGCAGAAATTACGCCAGAATAGACTTTTGCAATAATAAGGAGGTTTGATGGGTGAATCATTAAAAGCTCTTGAGCATATTATGAAACAAATTTATACCGCACAAAAGAACGAAATAACCGAATACCATATATATTCTAATATAGCAAAATCAGTAAAAGACAAAAAAAACAGAAAAACTCTGCTTGATATAGCAAACGAAGAACTCAGGCATTGTAATTTCTGGAAGACCATTACCAAGAAAGATATAAAACCAAATCGCTGGAATATTTTTAAGTTCACTTTAATCGCGAAATTTTTAGGGTACACCTTCGCGATAAAATTAATGGAAAAAGGAGAGGAGCAGGCTCAGGTTAATTACTCGGAAATCGCAGAATATGTCCCGGAAGCCAAACAAATCGCCGAGGATGAAGGAAGACATGAAAATGAGTTGATTGATTTACTCGATGAAGAAAAACTCAATTATGTAGGTTCGATTGTATTGGGTTTAAACGATGCTCTTGTAGAATTAACAGGTACTCTTGCGGGTTTAACCTTTGCCCTCCAAAATACAAGACTCATAGCAGCAGTAGGAATTATAACAGGGATTGCCGCTTCTCTTTCTATGGGCGCTTCCGAATATCTCTCGACAAAAGCAGAAGGAGATACCGAAACAGCACTTAAATCTTCACTGTATACAGGAACTGCTTATATTGTTACGGTTTTACTGCTGGTTTTGCCTTATTTCATATTCGAAAATTATCTTTTATGCCTTATTATAACCCTCAATGTAGGAGTCTTCATTATATTCTTCTTTAACTACTACGTCTCAATCGCAAAGGACTTACCTTTCAGAAAACGTTTTCTTGAGATGACATTTTTAAGTCTTGGGGTCGCCGCTCTTTCTTTTGGAATAGGGGTTATCATAAGAGTAACTCTGGGGGTGGATATTTAAAAATTAGCCACGAAGGCACTAAGACACGAAGCCCACATCCCACAACCCCAAAAACTAATTTTACCACAGAGTACACAGAGAGAAACAAAAAACTCACAGAGAACACAGAGAAAAAAAACTATATTTCTGTTGTTTAAAACCTCCCCATATCCCAATTTATTGAATCACAAAGATCACAAAGGAAAAACTAATTGACAAAACTCTAAATTTGGCTTATAATATTAATATATAGATATTCTACAGGAGGTTTATATGGACAGGAAAAATTACAGTTTCAAAAAGATGTTTAGACTGCATATCCGGATTGGTTTACTAATAACACTTGTTGCTTTTATTTTTGGATTTGTATTTTTCCCTGAAATCGAAGTAAAAACATATTACCCTAAAGTGGAAAGAGTTATAAAGCTTTATGAGCCTACCATTAAATTAGAAAATATAGCTGTTCCTAAGGTAGTAGACACAATTTTCATACATATAAATAAAGAGGATACTCCACATTCGTTTCCTCGATTTGTTCCTTATGATGTTCCTCCTATACCTTTGAATCTTGATAAGGTAAATTTTGAATATCCAACTCAGTTTAAGCCTTTGGGTATTGAAGGTACTGTTTACCTGGAATTGCGGATAGACAAAGAAGGGAATGTTAAAAATGTCAAACTAATAAGGTCTATACATCCTGACTTAGATAAATTTGCAGTCGAAGGTGCAAAAAAACTAAAGTTCTCCCCTGCAATGCATAGAGATAAACCGGTTGCAGTCCGTTATAGTTTTCCGGTTAGGTTCGAACTTGAGTAAATTAGCAGAAAAGTTTAAAGCACGAAGAAAATAGGACGCAGATAAACGCAGATTTTCAGGATTTTTTATTGGTTGTTTAACTAAATCCCACCCCCAAAATCCTAAATCCTAATTTTACTAATTCACTAATATACTAAATTTTATCGACTCAACGATATAAATTTATGTGGGTTCCATTGATTATAATTTAATATAGATTACTATTACCTGAGATAAAAATACGGGGGGACGAAATGATAAAAAAGATTTCTGGGATTATTATTTTATTAATAGCTTTAAATTTAGTCGCGCATGAAGGTATGGGCTTGGGAATTGCCGTCGGAGATCCTACCGGTATTACGGCAAAGTATTGGACAAGTAAAAATACAGCAATCTGCGGGGCAGTAGGCTGGTCTTTCAGGGGAGAAGGTTATCTTCACATAAACGGGGATTTCATCTATCATAATTCCAAATTGATTACCGTAGAAAAAGGAGAACTCCCGATATATTTTGGATTGGGAGGAAGACTTGCCTTTAAAAACGAAACGGAAATCGGCGTTCGATTCCCGGTTGGAATTGTATACCTTTTCCCGGATGCACCTTTTGACGCATTCTTTGAACTTTCTCCTTACCTTAATCTTTATCCGAGAACAGATATGTTTTTATCAGCCAGTATAGGAGGGCGATTCTTCTTCGAATTATAAAAATAATCTAAAGTGAAAAACAACTCCCGGTTCTTTCTTTCCTACAAAGTCCTTTAGTTTTAAATTCCGAACAGCGATAACATATTTCATTAGGCAATTTATTTTCCTTGAAATAAAGCCTTATGTTTTCAAGAGTAGTTTCGGCTATGTTAGTCAGGGCTTCTTTTGTAAAAAACCCCTGATGAGAAGTTACAAGTACATTCGGGAACATAAGCAATCTGGCTAATACATCATCACCAACTATAGTACTTGAATAATCTTCAAAAAAATACTCCGATTCCTCTTCATAAACATCCAGACCCGCGCTTCCTATTTTTCCCTCTTTTAGAGCTGCTATTAAGTCCACAGTGTCGATTAATTTTCCCCTACCTGTATTTATTATCATAACACCGTCTTTCATCTTCTTAATACTTGATTTGTCTATTATATGCATAGTTTCCGGCGTAAGCGGACAATGTAAGGATATAATGTCTGACTGGCTATAAAGAGTATCTAAATCCACATAAGAAAAACCATATTTTTTCTCATTTTTCTTATTCGGGAATTTATCATACACGAGCACTTCCATATCGAAACCTTTTAGAATTTTAGCAACAAGAAGCCCTATCTTCCCCCCTCCTATAATCCCTACCGTTTTACCAGCCATATCAAACCCGAGAAGACCATTGATATTAAAATTGCTATCACGAGTCCTATAATACGCTCTATGGATTTTTCTGTTCAAGGATAATATCAGAGCGACAGTATGCTCAGCAACGGCACCCGGAGAATAATCAGGAACCCTGACTACATGTATTCTTCCAAAAACAGACTTAAGATCGATGTTATTATAACCCGCCGAACGCAGAGCCACAAGAGTTATTCCATTATCATACAACTCATCCGCTATCTTTTTATCAATATTGTCATTGACGAAAATACAAATAGCGCCATAGCCTTTAGTAATAACAACATTGTCTTTCGAAAGATGACTTTGAAAATACTTGATATCAAAGCGAAATTTCTTGTTTGCCTCATTAAAAAAATCTATGTCATATGGTTTTGCGTCGAAAAAAGCTATTTTTAACTTTTTCATCCAATCCTCTTTTTATATCTTCTTCGATTTTATTAAATCTTTCAATTTTTTGAGATTAACTTCCCTTTCATACATAGGCTTTTTATTATTCTTATAAGCTATTAGTTTTTTCTCAAACGGCCTAGCGGATTTATTTATATAAAACACGCCAAGAGGAAGTTTATCCGTTTCTGTTGCCCTCTTAAACGCTTCATCTCTATTAGTCGGGTCATAATCTTTTCCTAAATAATAAGTATGCTCTTTAAACCATTTTCTATCATTTAACTTATTAAATGAAACACAAGGGTGAAGCAAATCAACCAATGCGTATCCTTTATGCTTTATTGCCTTTTTTATTATTTCCTTAGTTTCTTTCATATCATCCGAATAAGCACGCGATACAAAAGAAGCACCAAGACCAATTGCAACAGCCAGAGGATTGAAAGGTTCAAGTATAACTCCGTTTACCTGAACGGGAGTATTAAAACCTTTTAGGCTTGTGGGAGATGCCTGTCCTTTAGTAAGCCCATATACCATATTGTTATGAACAATGTTTGTAATATCCGGATTCCTTCTAATTGTATGTATAAAATGATTACCACCCTCACCATACATATCACCATCCCCACCTTCCGCAATTACGACTAAGTGCCTATTTACCGCTTTTATTGCAGTTGCAGGAGGAAGAGCCCTTCCGTGCAAACCGTTGAATACATTTCCTTTTAAATAATGAGGGGTTTTTGCTGCCTGACCGATTCCGGAAACCATAACCAATTCCCCGGGCGCTATGTTGAGTTCGGAAAGAGTCTCTTTTAATACCTTAAGGATGCTGAAATTTCCGCAACCCGGACACCATGCTATATCTATTTTACCCATATCATATATTTTAGTGTCCATTATTTCCCCTCCTTTTTCTTAATCGCTTTAAGTCCTCTCGTGATTTCTTCTACACTAAAAGGTAAACCGTTGTATTTTAATATTGATCTATCAATCTCTATTCCCGTCTCCATTTTAATCAATTTAGCAAATTGTCCGGTAGCATTATTCTCGATCACAACTGTCTTTTTTGCCTTTGTAAGATACTTTTTAGTATCGGGATGTAAGGGATAAACTTGCTTATAATATAAAAAGGCTGTTTTGCTATCCTCGAGCCTTTCCAAGGCTTCCTTTATACCGTAATAAGTAGAACCCCAACCTATAACCAGCATTTTATATTTTTTATTTCCAATAAGCTCCGGAGGTTCTATTTCCTTCCTAATCAAATCCATTTTCCTGAGTCTCTTATCCACTATCTTAGTTCTAAAATCAAGATCTTCGGTTATATGTCCTTCTTCATCATGTTCATCACTATCAACAACCACAAGACCCCTACCGTAACCAGGAATACCTCTGGGGCTTATACCATCTTTAGTTATTTTATAACGTTTATAATTCTTATCGGTTTTCACAAAGTATTTTTTATTTTTCAGCTTCGATACGTCGATCGAAGGCACGAGAAAAGAAGAATCAAGAAGATATTGATCGGTCATTATTACAACCGGAACCTGAAATTTATCAGCCATATCAAAAGCTTTCCGGGTTAAATCAAAAACATCTTCCATTTTACCCGGAGCAAATATTATCCTGGGGAATTCTCCGTGCCCGGCAAACAGAGCAAAAAGCAAATCGCCCTGTTCACTCCTCGTAGGAAGACCGGTTGCAGGACCGGGTCGCATGCCAAGGTGAATTACTACGGGAGTTTCAAGTATTCCGGCAAGGCTTAACCCCTCCGACATCAAAGCAAAACCCCCACCTGACGTAGTCACCATTCCTCTTGCCCCCGCATACCAGGCTCCAAGAGCCATGTTAATCGCCGATATCTCGCTCTCCGCCTGCTCAGCAATTATTCCAAACTCTTCCTGTTGCCTCGAAAGAAAAGTGAGAACTCCAGTAGAAGGAGACATCGGATACGAAGAGATAAAATCACATCCCCCTCCTATTGCCCCCATCGATACTAGATCGGTACCATTTACAAGCAAAGAATCCTTAACTTTCTCACTCTTTTTAATCTTAAAATCAATCTTATTTTCTTTAATCAGTTTTTCTCCTGTTTCATAACCTTTTTTACCTGTTTCGATATTACCATTAATGATTTTTTCATCTTTCTTTTTGAAAAAACCTCTTATAAACTTTTCCAATATCGAGAAATCAACGCCAAGGATCCCTACTATCAGTCCAACCGTTACAGTATTCGCATAAATTTTATTGCCGGCTTCTTCCGCCAACTTAGCAAACTGAACCTCAAAGGTTCTTTTCGTTTTACCCTGTATAAATTCTTTTCTTCCAAGTATTATTGTATCTTTATCTATTCGCCATTTAACATGGTCAACGGCTTGGGAAGAAAGCGGAATCAAGATATCTATCTTTTCTACAAAAGAATTAACAGGTGTATCGGATATCCTTATTTCATTAGAGTTACTGCCGCCTCTGATCCTGGACATAAATTCTGTGGTCGAAAATATGTAATACCCTGAAAGCTTCAGAACAGAAGTCAGTATTTTCTCCACAGTTTGAATCCCCTGTCCCGCTTCACCACATATAACTATTGATACATCATTCATCTAAACTCCCCTTAAATATTTTTTTCGTTTTCCTTAATATTCAATCTTTAGTATATAAGGTTATTTAAAAGATTTAATTTCAAAAAATTTCTCGATATCATCTTTTTTAAGATTCGTATAGAACTTTTCCACAAAAGATTTATCGCGCTTTCGGACATGCAGCAAATTGCATTTTATATCGCTCAGCTTTGATGCTTCTACGCTAAAACTGTTAATACCGATACTAAGGAACAGCGGATAAAATTCTTCAAAACTGGCAATCTCACCGCATAAACATATTTCTTTTTTATATGCGCGAGTTTCCTTAACAATAATCTCCATAAGGCGAACGAGTGAAGGATGAAGAATATGGTATCTTTTTTCGATTATTTGATTACCCCGCGAAGCAGCAAGCGTATATTGCAGCAGATCGTTCGAACCAATATTTGCAAAATCAACGTATTTCATAAGTGTCCCGGACATAAGTGCGGCAGCCGGCGTCTCTATCATTATTCCTTCCTTTATATCTTTTCTATACTTCTTTTTCTCTTTACGCAAAACAGATTCAGCCTTCTTCCTCAACTCTCTAAAAGACTCAATATCCGAAATATCCGATATCATCGGATACAACAATCTTGCTTCACCATAAAGAGAAACTCTAAGGATTGCTTTCATCTGACTTAAATACATATCATAGAATACATCTATAGCTCTTGCTCCGCGTATTCCAAGATCATTGTTTTCGCCGGGAGGCAGGTGTAAATATGGCGGCATCTTATCTGCACCAATATCCAGCAACCTTATATCTACATTCTTTCCATCTGCAGTTTCAACAATATTTCTATACACCTTGAACCATTCCTCTTCAGATGGCGCTTCATGCCTATTCGCAAAAAGGAATTCCGATCTAAGTAAACCTACACCATCGTAATTTAGACCTTTAAGCAATTTTATTTCCGCTTGCAAACTGATATTGGCTTTCAAAGTAAGTCGAAGACCTTTTTTCGTTTGAGCGGGAGTTTCGCCCTTGACCATACAGTATTCTTTGCGCTTTACCGCTTCTTCTATTTTTTTATTATAATATCTTTCTGTTTTTCTATCAGGTTTCACTATAACCTTACTCATAGAAGCATCCACTATAACTTTATCCCCACAGTCAATATTTCCTTTAACATCGATGCCGAATACAATAGGCACGCCATAATTCTGAGCAAGGATAGTCCCGTGAGATGTAAGCCCTCCCTCTTCCGTAACAAAAGCAAGAACTTCACTTTGAGACGTATTTAAAATCATCGAAGGACTCAACCTTTTAGAGACTATAACTACAGGTTGCCTCTCACTAAAAGGACATTCAAATTGCCCGGAAACCCCATCAAAAGATGAAAGGATGCGATTTCTAACGTCAACAATATCATGGGTTATTTCTGAAAAATGAAAATCTTTTTGTTTGAATTTCTCTTGATAGGTATCAAAAACATCATTTACAGCATGTTCGGCGTTGACAAGCCTCTTTTTTATAAGAACAACTATTTCTTCGAATAATGCTTCATCTTCTAAAATAGTATTATGTGCGGCAAATATATCTTCCCCGGCTTTACCGAATATTTCCTCGGAAGCCTTTAACATTTCTTCTATTGCTATTTTTGTTTTGCTATATGCTTCTTTTAATCGAGTGATTTCACTCTTTATTCTGTCTTCCTCGATTATATAGTGTGGAATATTTTCTTCTATTTCTTCAGTGTAAACGTTAGCAATGCCTTTAGCCAAACCTGAGTTTGCACTTATACCTTTTAGAATTTTCATTTTTCTTTTCCTTTTTCAACTCCTATAAAAAATCAATTTTATTATTTCCTTTTTTATATTCGTGCTATTCGTGTGATTTGTTGTTTCTCTTTTTTTTTGTTTTGATTTATCATTTTCAATTTTGATATTTATTTTTTGCATTATAGCGTTTTCTCCGCGTTATGATTTATCAAATCCTCTAAGGTAAAGGATTCTAATGTTTCTCGCAAAATTGCACCAACCTTTTCCCATACCTTTTTGGCTTCACATTTACTTGACCTATTACAAACCGAAGGCAAATCAACACAGACAACGGGACCAAATGACCCTTCAAGAACATTAATTATCTCAGCACAATTTATCTTATCCGGAGACCTACCAAGAATATACCCATCTTTCACCCTAACGATCAAACCTCTTATCTTTAAAGAAGAAACAATGTGATCCAAATATTTCATAGAAATTCCCTGGTGTTCAGCAATATTCTTTAGAAGTACCGGCTTATCCGGATAATTACGAGCAAGTTCAATCATAGTCCTGAGTCCGTATCTGCTTCGCGTAGAAAATTTCATAACAAATAATGTTCCCTAATCGATAAATTTAACGACCACTTCATCAACATCCCATAAACTTCCCAGTTTTTCTACTATTTCTTCCCCGATATTGTTCGCGAACTGATGATCTCCGGGAAGACTTACCATCACTTCGACAGTTCCATTTTCTATATTAATATTATCAATTAAATTTTCTATCACAAGGCCTAAACCAACAAGAGGATCCATATCCCTACAATCAACTTTTATCTCAGCCATTTTTCACCCCCAATTTCAAAATATTTAATTATTGTTCTATCAGTTCTATTGAATTACTAGAACCATTAACAGTATACCGATATCCCCCTTTTTGTCAAGGGGTATATTTTATTTGACCACCTCCATTTTCCCACCACAAAGCCAAAAATAGCAAATCAGTAAAAACAAAACACAACCCAACAACAATTAATAGGAACAACAAATTGCACGAATAGCGCGAATATTAAAACAATAATTTAATTTTCTATGTTAACAAAAATAGTCATCTTTAATTTATTCGTGTAATTTGTGCTATTTGTTGTTAAAAAATGGAGTGTTGGGAACGGAACTTTTAAGGAAAGTTATTCGTCTATCATATGTGAGACAAGTAAATAATCTTAAAAAGAGAGGAGTATATGATTAATAAAGATTTAGTAAGTTATGAACCGTTAGAAAGGTTTTTTGATATAGGAGAAGATTTCGGCAATGTGACAAGAGATTTTTTAAGCGGCTTTAGCGGTCTTGCGTCAATCAGGGAAACCTATCCATTGGCAAATGTAAAAGAAGATGATAAGAGATACACGATTACTGTAGAGGCTCCGGGAATAGATAAAAAGGATTTGAAAATCAAAATAAAAGGCAACAGGCTTCTGGTGGAAGGTGAGAAAAAAGAAGAAACCCGGGAAGAAGGCGAATCCTACCTTAGAGTGGAAAGGTCTTACGGTAATTTCTACAGAACTTTTAGCTTCGCATCCGAACTGGACACGAAAAAGGCTAATGCCGAATTTGAAGACGGTATCTTGACTGTGACTTTGCCCAAAACGGAGAAAGAAAAAACCAAAGAGGTTGACATTAAAGTAAAGTAAGGTAAATCGGAAGTCGAAAAAGGGGGGGCTGTTCTCACAGCCCCCCTTTTTTTTATTTAGAGCCCAGCAGATAATTTTTAAAGGTTTTATAATCATTAGGCAGATGCTCGGGTTCTATAACTCTCTTGTCTATATCTGCCAATGACGGATGGAGTTCGGGGGTTATATCGAGAGTTTTTTCAATTATTTCCGGAAATTTGGAAGGATGAGCAGTCTCGAAACATACAGCGGGCTTATCTATTTTTTTGTAATGATGCATCAAAGCCGCAACACCCACTGCTCCGTGCGGTTCAAGTAATACATTATAATTTTCATAAATTTCTTCTATAGTTTCTACGGTCTCCTCGTCGCTAATCGATACCGAATATAGATTCTTTCGCATTTCACCAACATCAGGCTCCTTGAAAACATTTCCTTCTTTATCCACTATACCACCGTAAAGATTGAAATATCTGGCAAGATTACTCGGATTTCCAACGTTCATTGCATTGGAAAGACACATACGTGACGGGTCCACCTTACAGTAAATTCCACTCTCAAGAAATTTAGGGAATTCATCGTTTTCATTAGTAGCGATTATGAGCGGCTCTACGGGCAAACCCATTCTGCGCGCAATTTCACAACCAAGAGAATTTCCGAAATTGCCGGAAGGGACAGAAAAAATAACGGGACGGATTTCATCTACCACATTCACATAAGAATAAAAGTAGTAAACTATCTGCGGCAGAATCCTTCCTATATTTATTGAATTTGCCGAGGTTAAATTTAGGGCATTAAGCCCGGGGTCGCCGAATGCCTGCTTCACAAGACTTTGACAATCATCGAATTTACCATCGATAGCAATGGTAGAAGTGTTATCGCCTATTGCGTTCAATTGTTTGCGCTGCCCTTCACTAACTTCCAATTCGGGGTAGAGAATACATACCTTAATACCTTCCAAGCCCTTATAAGCCGTGCCGATCGCGCTTCCGGTATCCCCGGAAGTTGCCACAAGAACAGTTATTTCCTGGTTCTCTTCTTTTAACTCTTCCATCAACCTTGACATAACCTGAGCTGCAAAATCTTTAAATGAAGCCGTCGGACCCTGGTCCATTCTAGCAAGATAAATATCCCCGGCAATTTTTTCTAAGGGTATACCAAAGGTGTATGCATCTTTACAAATTTCCTTTAGTTTCTCATCGCTTACATCGTCTTTTAAATATTTCTTAAGAATTTCAAACGCAACTTCAAAGTAGGGTCTATCCTTAAGCGATAAAATTTCTTCTTTATATAGTTCAGGCAAACGAGTGGGCATAAACAGCCCGTTATCCGGAGCCTGCCCCATAAAAAGAGCCTCTTTGAAGGTTACCTCGCTTTTGAAACCCTTTATCTCTTCCGTATTTAAATCCCTATTAGTACTGTAATACAAAATCCTATTATTACTCAACTAAATCTCCTTTTTTACAACTAATCAACCTACAAAAATACTTCATTTTTACAACAAAAACAATTTTTTTTAACAACAAATAGCACAAATCACACAAATAATTTAATTCAACAACCTTTCATATTCTATTTTTGGATAACATCCAAAGTTAACCAAAAGACCAAGGCGTTTGTCAGTAACTTTAAGATAGTTTATTACTTGTGCCTTATGTTCTTCACCCAATTTTCGCACTGCCTTTATCTCAAGAACAATTTCTCCATAACAAAGAAAATCTGGTTCATATGCTTGCTCTAATTTAAACTCTTTGTAGAAAATTTCCAGTCTTGGCTTCTCTAAAAACGGAAGTCCCTGTATCTGGAATTCCTTTCGTAGACATTCCTGATAAACTGTTTCAAGAAAACCACTCCCCATAATATTATAAACTTCAAAACAAACGCCGATTATTTTATAGCTTTCTTCTTTAAAAAAAACTTCTATATTTTTATTCGTGCTATTCGTGTGATTTGTTGTTCCTAGCTTTTTTTTTATATCCATTACTAAATCTTTTGTTGTTTCAAAGAATGTATTTTATTTTACAAAAGTCAACTGTTAAATATCGATTTCCTTCGGGTCTTTTTCCGTAGGAACTACTTTCCATTCCTGTTCCTCATAATCAAAATCCGCGATTTTACCAATAGGTAATTTTATATATTTACCCTGCCCCTGTGCTGCTATTTCCCCACTTTTCAAAACTATTTTCCCACTCCCTTCATACATTCGGCTTGTTTCTTTTGTTACTCGAGCCCTGACCTTTATTTCCTCATCAATCGGAACAGGTTTTTTGAAACGAACATTGAACTCGACCGTTACAAACCACACATCTTCTTCATAATTCATCAAAATTGCTCTTCCTATCGTCTCATCCAGGACAGCAGAAATTATGCCGCCGTGGAGACGCCCCGGATAACCCTGATGTTCTTCTATCGGTTTGAAAGTCGCAACCAGTTCCTTATTTCCCAATTCGTAAAAATGAGCCTTAAGCCCCAGATTGTTTTTTAATCCACAGACCAGACACATTTTTGAATTCGGCTGTTTTCTTTTGACTTTTCGTTTCATCATAAACTCCCTTTCCAAAATACAAATTATTTATTTTATTGCAAGGGTTATTGAAGGTTCTTCGAATCCACATTAAATGGTCAAATAGTATTAAATAGAGAGTAGTTAGTAGCTAGTAGTTGGTAGTTAGAAAAACAACAAAAAAAACTCTGTGCTCTCTGCTTGCCCTGTAGGGAAGAATGACCGTATCGGGGAGGCTTTGTGGCTATTCTTTAGGATTTTGGGGTTGGGATTTAGTAATTCCGGTCTGCTGTCCGCGGTCGTCCGTCTTTTTTTTAACTGCCTAACCGTCCTGACTATTAAAATCGTGTGATTTGTTGTTCCTCTTTATCTTGGGTCGATGGGACAACTTACCCACTCAACGACTCAACTACTTAACCAATCCACCATTTCCAATCTCTTGTAAGATTAGATTTGAAGTTTCACGGAAGCGGAGGGAAAGCTCCGATGAACGGTACAGCCTTTTCGTTCTGTCCCAAAAGTTTCCTGATTTCAGGTGGAAGGCTGGCTGCCGATTTTGATCCCGGAAATTCTTTCAACAGTTCATATTTACCCAGTGCCCAACTCTTGAACAAAGGACCATCATAATTGGCGAAATACTGACTGTTGGCTGAAAAATTCGATTGCAATTTTCTCAAACCATCAAGCGACTTAAACTCCAGCCGGCATTCTTTATTCTTTACGGGACTCCACAACATCAATAAATTAGATGCCTTATCCGAAGTTCGGACATACACGTTATTATCGAGCTGTTTAAATTGCGGGTTTTTAAGCTTTTTACATAAGGACGGCGTCTGGAAAGCGACAAAAAGCGGTCTGTAATAATTTTCATCGACTGTAAGCAGATTATTGACAAACACATGTCCGAATCGTTCGTCAACGTCCGGTCCTGTACTCGGATGCCAGCCGAAATGGTCGTTTTCTGCACTTCGTGGAGTTCGACCAATTGTTGCGGTACTGTTTATGCATGTATTATTGTATATTTGAACATTCGAACTGTTGAGCACGTAAATGCCCTGGTCGCAATTGACAAACACGTTACCGGCACAAATTGCTCCTTTTGAGATTTCAAAGAAGAAACCGTTATCGCTCGGCCAGAAATGCTCTTTCGAAAATTCCCTTTTTAAAATACCTACATCCTGAACCCAGTTATCAACAAAAACACCGTCTACATTGCCTACATCGTACCAGATACCGTTCGAATAGGGAAGGTCGATAACCAGATTATCCCGGCATGTGACACGGTAAGATTGATTGAAAATTTTTACGGCAGAAGGGTAATATCCTGTAATCCTCTCTATATTATTCTTCGTAAAGATATTTTTCTCTAAAAGAACATCATTCGAGGCTTCAATGTAAATACCCTCTGTACTGGTATTGCTAATCTTACAATGCCGCAGCACCAGACTATCTCCCCTGAGTCTAGCCGCCACCCGTGAGCAGTTGGAAATTTCACAGTGTTCTAAAGTCGTCCCTACCACTTCCTTTCCATGATCAGCCTCATCGGACAAACCCTCAGGGAATGTTCCTTCAACAAAGATCGCTCGCCTGGCATACTGGGTAAAAGTGATTCCGCGAATCACCGGCCCTTTCTTATCCGAAGTTTTGCCGTGAGTTTTTCCGGTCGTTCTAATAATAGCAAAGTTAAAAGCGGTGATTTCTACAAGGTGGTCTTTTGGGTCGGTGCCGATGTAAACTTCTTTTGTATCATAGTTTATGAAATACGAATTTTCGTCAACTTCTCCTTCCCATCCCGCTGATTGCAAAAACTTGCTGTCAATAAAAACCATATCATTGTTGAAACGATGAGGCGGTGTTGTTTTACCATTCCAGTCACGCCACCACCAGTTATCAGGTTTAGCCGGGAATAAACGAGACCAGGAGGTTTTCCATAATCCGTTTCTAAGATCCTGCCACTGTGTTGCCACATAGGTTCCCTTTAAAACAGGCTGTTCATCGGCGTATGCCTGTATAGTGATTCCCTGGTTTAACAAAAAGCCACCGGTACGATAAGTACCCCCGCGCATCACGATTGCGTCACCGGTTACCACCTTCTCTATGGCTTTTCCGATTGTTGTGGGTTTATCCAGTGTTTCTCCTTTGTTTTCAGCCTTTCCATCGGGCGCTGCATAGTAAATTTTGCCCGTTACCTTTGGCAAATCATAGGTTTGCCGAATAGGACCGTAGGGACCACCAGAAGGTTTTGCTTTCAGGGACAATGAACCAAAGATTATACAGAAAAGGACGAAGCCAGCACATAGGCGTCCATACCATGTGACTTTTTGAGTTAACCTGGACTGGGTTTTACTTCTTGACATTATTCACCTCTTTTGTTTAAATTTTTTCAATTGTTCTTATATAATAAAATATAAAAAACTCATACTTATTTAAGAAATAATAACTTAAATACCACATTTGTCAATATTGGCAAAAAATTCAATCCTTGATGTTTACTCCTTTTCTCAATATGGTTTATAATAAATTTAAGGAGGTATTGAGTTATGGAAATAAGATATGCGGCAGACCCTGTTCGTTTTTCCCGTATGACCACGGAGGAGCTGAGAGACAATTTTTTAATTCACTCACTTTTCAAGAAAGAAACGATCGAAATGGTATATTCCAATACCGATCGTGTTATAATCGGTTCTGCAGTACCTGTTGATAGTCCACTCATACTCTCTACAACAGACGAATTGAGAGCAGCTTATTTTACCGAACGGCGTGAATTGGGAGCCCTCAACATTGGGGGAAAAGGCACTATTGAGGTTAATAGTAACGTTTATGAAATGGAAGAATTTGATTGCTTATATATAGGCAAAGGAAATGAAAAGATTTCATTCAAGAGTAATAACCCGGATGATCCCGCGGTTTTTTATCTTTTGAGTTATCCCGCCCACACCCAATATCCCACAAAGCCCTCCAGAAAGAAAGATGCAGAACCTCTGAATCTGGGTTCGGATGAGAACTCAAACAAAAGGATAATATACAAGCATATACACCCGGACGGGATTGAGAGCTGTCAGCTGGTTATGGGCGTAACTTTAATGGCAGAGGGTAATGTATGGAATACCATGCCCCCTCACACTCACGAACGCAGGATGGAAGTCTATTTATATTTTGACATCGAGGAATCCGACAGGGTATTTCATTTATGCGGACAACCTCACGAAACACGACATATTGTGGTATCCAACAGGCAGGCTGTCATTTCTCCCAGCTGGTCCATCCACTGTGGAGTTGGGACTTCTGCCTACAGTTTCTGCTGGGGAATGGGCGGAGAAAACCAATTATTCTATGACATGGATCATCTGGATATAGGGGATTTAAAATGACCGATAAAAATATACTGGATAAATTCAAACTGGATGGTAAAAGAGCACTGGTAACGGGTTGTGCACGGGGGATAGGTCTCGGATTCGCAGAAGCACTATCACAAGCCGGTGCGGATATCCTAGGAGTGAGCCGCACTCTTAAAGAAGGAAGCGAAGTAGAAAAACTGGTAAAATCGCACCATCGTAATTTTAAGGGCTATGCGTGTGATTTTTCGGACAGAAATGCTTTGTACGAGTTTATAGCGAAAGTAAAGGCTGACTTTAAACAAATTGATATTTTGGTAAATAACGCAGGAACCATTAAAAGAAAACCTGCAGCCGAATACCCTGATGAATACTGGGATGAAGTTATTGAAGTTAATCTCAACGCTCAATTTGTACTTGCAAGAGAATTTGGTAAAGATATGGTAAAAAGAGGTAAAGGTAAAATTATATTTACTGCTTCCCTGTTAACTTTTTTCGGAGGCATAACGGTTCCCGCTTATGCGGCAAGCAAAGGCGGGATAGGACAGTTAACCAAAGCCCTGTCCAACGAATGGTCGAAATACGGCGTGAACGTAAATGCCATAGCACCCGGTTATATAGAAACCGACAATACAAAACCATTAAGAGACGACCCGGTAAGAAATCAGGGTATCTCAAGCAGAATTCCCTTCGGCAGATGGGGAACCCCTGAGGATCTGAAAGGGTCGGTCGTATATCTTGCCTCCCCGGCATCGGATTACGTATGCGGTACTATTTTAATCGTTGACGGCGGATGGACAGGAAGATAAAGCAATAAAGCAGGAGGAGTAAATGAGAAATTCATTAATAAAATTTTTTCTGCCTGTTTTATTCATAATTTTATCAGGTTGTATTTGTAGTTATCTTTCGCGAAAATACCCGGAGTCTTTCGCGTTGGAAGTAACGAATGGAATCGATATCGAGAGAAAAGATGCTTCCGTATTTGTAAATATAACGATGATAAAAGAGAAACACCCTGATTTTAATCCTGGGGCATTTGTGATCATCGAAAACGGAAAAGAGCAGGCAAGCCAGAAATTAAGTATTGACGATAAAAATGAAGAAATGGTATTCCTGGCTGACTTCTATCCCAAAGAAACTAAGAAACTGACAGTAAGATACGCAAAACAGGGAAACAAAAAGAGAGAATATACTAAAAGGACTCAAAGTATACTATCAATAAAATCTAAAGGCAAATGGGAGGGAAACAAGTATAAGGGAGGAACCTTTAAGGACACAAATTACCTGAAAGTCCCGGCAGAACATACAGACCACTCGGAATTCATTCGATTCGAAGGACCGGGCTGGGAATCTGATAAGGTTGGTTACAGGTTATACCTGGATTGGCGTAACGGTACAGATATTTTCGGAAAGAAAGTTACAGATTTGATACTACAAAACGTCGGACAAGACGGATTTGAATCCTACCATGAAATGTCTCCGTGGGGAATGGATATCTTGAAAGTTGGTGATGCTCTTGGAATTGGTGCTGTTGGCATATGGGAGAACGGCAAAGTAGAAAGAGTATCTAAAACCGATGGTTTAATATGCGAAATTTTAGCGGATGGACCCGTGCATTCATTATTACGAATAAAATATCTCGGATGGAAAACAAATTCAGGAAAATATGATTTAACTTCCCGGCTTTCCATCACTGCGGGAAGCAGGTTAACGAAACATGATATTACAATCAATAAAGATATCGATAATCTATGCACGGGCATCGTAAAGAGTGAAGGGGTTGATATTCTAAAATCGGAAGATAAAGAAAGCGGTTGGTCTTATTTAGCAACATACGGAAATCAAAGTATAATAGGTGACAAACTGGGAATGGCAGTTTTGTACAAAAATGAAGACAAAGTGGAGATAAGCGAGGATGAACTGAACGACGTAGTAGTTCTTGATCCAAAAGAAGGTACTTTAACTTACTATTTTCTTGCCGCCTGGGAACAGGAAGCAGAAGGGATTAAAAGTGAGGAGGAATTCATCAATTATCTGGAAAAAATAATAAAAGAACTTGATTCACCACTTTCAATTGAGATAATGTAGAGGATAACTAAATTAATTTTTTGAATAGATAATAGATATCCACTTTTCTGCAACTTCTTCCATCTTTTTTGGATTACGCACATCCTTAGTCAATACAGAACCGCAAAATATTCCATCAGGATCACTTTTTACGATATCCGCTAGATTTTCTGAAGAAACACCACCGGTATAAAATACGGTCAAACCTTTATAAGGTCCCTTCCACGCTTTTACAATACCAAAAAACGAATTCGTGGCTGTAACAGCAGGAAAAAGCTTATATACCCACTGGTAAGGATATTTTTCTTTTAATTCCGTAAATTCACAACCATAAAGCTGCGCCTTCCTGACAAGTTGTTTCCCGGCATCACTCAATCCACCGGGAACACACATAATATCGTTAGAAACGCAAACTTCCAGAACTTCCGGAATATAGTCGGCAGATATAATCCCAGCAACACCCTGCCCGATAGCATGTTCTGCCAGTTTTACGGTCATAACTGTACCGGCAAGTATGAGCGCGTCAGGATACTTATCAAGAACAGCTTTTATCCCTGAAGAAGCAATTTCACTGCGAAAAACGATCTCAAGTGTAATACCAAGAGGATGCAATACTTCATAAGCCGTAATGCATTCGTCAATAGTCCTGGGAGCCAAAATTGCGATTACCCTGCTCTCTTTAATCTGCTTGAATACAGCTGCCGATTTGTTCATACCATACCTCCATTTTTAATTGTTAGGACCGGAAAACCACCAGCGATAAAAGTCAAAGCCTCTTCTTTGAAAAGAATACAGGAATAGCATTCAAGCAATACTTTTTACCTCCCGTCGGACTTGACCTACTAACTATCCAACCAATATATTTTATGTTTATTTTCCTAAAGGTTTCCAGAGTTTCACAGTATTATCCGTACTGGTTGTAGCGATAACTTTTCCGTCGGGACTAAAAACTACCGAAGTTAAACCTTGTTTGGTCGCAATTGAAGATTTGATTTTTCCTCCTGTAGCAACATCCCATAATATAAATTCATCAGCTGTTCCGGTCAACAAATATTTACCATCGGGACTGAAAGAGGCATGCGAAACCCAGTATTTATGTCCTTCAAACGTCTTCACAAGATCGCCTGAAGGGATATTCCAGAGTGATGCCTTTGGACCCCGTTCACCGGTTACGAGATATTTTCCATCAGGACTAAAAGATAAAGCCTCAAGCCCTTTATCAAAAACTTCTATTTTTTTAATTGAATTACCGGTCTTGACTTCCCAAATAATAACTTCCGCAGGTTTAAAAAAACTGCCGGGGTCTTCCCCAACAATGGCGGCAACGTATTTACCGTCCGGACTAAATTTAAACAAACCTACTTTTTTGCCTGTGGATAGAACCTTTACCGAATTCCCGGTTTTCCCATCCCATAACTTAAGTGTACCATCATCACTTGAAGAAGCAAACAGAGAACCATCAGCATTCCATTTCACATATTTAATCATCTTTTTATGAACGCTATCGATATTATTTTTCAGTTCACCTGAAGGAAACGAATAAAGCTTTAATTGATACGCCCCACCGAAAGGCTTGAACTTACCTGCAAGATATTTTCCATCAGGACTTACAGCAAAAGGCGCCTCAACTCCTTCAATTATTTTATAGGATTTACCTGAAGGCACTTCCCATATCTTTATTTTTTGATAATCCGTAGTTAATAATAGTTTACTATCCGGACTATAAGCAACTTGCCCCGGCCATTCGTTAAAACCATTTATCATCACATGAGATTCCCCTGTTGATACATCCCATATATTTACATGAAAATCTTTGTTACTTAGAGATAAATATTTGCTATCCGGACTGAACACAGCTTTGACAACTCCCTGCTTATGTCCCGTGAGGGTAGCATATTCTTCAAAACCTTTACTGCAATCAATCGCTTTAATTTCATATGGCAACAAAGAAACGGCAAAAAACATCAAAAATAGAACCCTATTTGATTTTTTATATACTTTACAAAACATACACTCCTCCTTCTTTTAAAATTTAAAGTCTGAAATTAATGTTAAGGATTTATTGAAAATCCGCAAGAGAGCAACCATTTAACGATTCAAATCCCTTCCCCGCTTGACAGATAAAAAGAATCTCGTAACTTATTAAACAAATATGATATTCGACAAATCCAATAATATACAGTTACACACGGGGAAGGAAAATGGCTGGGCGTATATTCGATGACAAAAACAAAAAACCACCGACAAAATGTTAAAAGATACACTTGGCAAAACTAAAAGGATTATTCTTTACGAAAAAGAGTTAATAGTGGTATTATTTATTTACCGGGAGAACTAAACGAAAAGAATTTCTTCGGTATTTTATTAAGAAAAAATTTAACACCGGACTTTATGATATCCTGATGATAATCAAAGCAGAATTTGTTCTCTAATTCTTGTTTTATAGACGGATTTTTCTTTAAAAAATCGAAAACGTTATCAACCAACTGGGGCGTGATTTTTGATGCCATGTTTCGTACCATAATTCCATTTTTTATTTCATCTCCCATCCTGCTTCTCCAGACATTCTCGTAATCACTCAAAGTATTGGCGGAGAAATTGTTTGTTTTAGCGGCTTTTATGAGAACTTCTTTTGCTATTGAAGCTCCGATCAGACCGTAATAGATTCCTCCTCCGGTCGTTGTTTTTACCTGACCTGCAGCCTCCCCTACCGCAATTACTCTTTCTCCAAATATTTTATTCGAATTTCCACAGGCGATAGGAGCTTTTTCTATTGTATCCATATTAACCTTAAATCTTCCGTTACTCTTATATATAAGACTCTTAAGCGTCTCCTGACTACTCTTATGCGAAAGGGCTCCTATTCTTGTATGTCCGTTCAAAGGGATAATCCACCCAAAAGAACTTAAATCCGGTTTACTCAAAATATAAACCTCAACAGAACCATTACCATTTCCTCCGCTCGCCTGGACTCTATTTCCCCATAGTATTTTCTCGGGAGCAGAAACGCCTATCTTTTTGTGAAGAGAGAAATTGGTTCCCGAAGCCAGAACAATACATCTCGCACTTTTTTTTGATTCTCTGCCGTTTTCAGAATATTTTATTAAAATTCTGTCTTTTTCCCTCTCTATATCAAATACCTTACTTTGTAAAAAACTCTCAGCTCCGCTTTCCAAAGCTTTTTCAAACAATTCTTTGTCAAAAATCTTCCTGTCTGCAATATATGCAAAAGGCTCTTCTTTAGAATACTGTAATTCTATTAGCGAAGGAGAGAAAACTTTAAGCGAAGATATTTTTCTGATTATTGCTTTCTCGGGTAGATTAAACTTATCGTAAGCATCTTTTCCAACTATTCCGCTGCATATTACCCCTTCCCCTACTTCCTTTTTTCTCTCAAAAATACCTACAGAAAAGCCCTCTTTTACAAGAGACTTTGTAAGATATGAACCAATAGGACCTGCTCCGACTATAATAAAATCAAAATCCATTATAACCCGAATATATACAAAGACTTAACTTTCGCAAGTGTTTAAAAGGCGAAAAACTCATAAATTTTCGTTACAAAGAAGAGTAATATTGAAAATTCGCTAATCTAAAATTTTAAGAATTTTAAAACCATTAAAACCACACGCCGCGTAAAGCAAATTGCCGCTAACATACACAGCAGATATTTCTGAGGGAAGAGTAATATTACCAACAAAATAGGGATTAAAAGGAACTAATATATTAAAAACCCCTATCATACCATCCTGCACAATATAAAGATAAAAACCTGAAAGAAAAAAATCTTCAATACCACTGTATTTCTTCGACAGTTCCTGTACTAAAGGGTGGGAAACATCCATTATCTCTGCAACAAGCAGGCCTCTATCCCGGGAAGCAACAAAAAGAAACCGCCCGTCCGAAATAACCTTATTAACCGGTCCAATCTCACTAATTCTTACATAGTTATCAAGCGAATCAGGATCATCGGAAATAAATAGTGATAAGATACCTTTTTCGTCCGCGAAATAAGCATAATCGTACACAACTTCGACTGAATTTACATACTCGGACTCATCCCAACTTAATATCTCATGCGGGAAAAAAGGCTTTGATATATCAATTATTCGAAAGCCTCCTTCTCCATCCGCTACAAAGCAATAATCACCGGAAACTTTTAGATCAAGCGATTTGTGACTTGTTGGCACAAAAGAAACCTGCTCCGGATTCCTTATATCCCTTATATCAAAAATCCTTACCCCCGCTGCGCCATCCGCAACATACAATTTAAAACCTTTTATATCAATCGCATAACTATGACCCATCGATTCTATCACAGAAATTTTTGTAGGTCTATAGGGTTTTGAAACATCGAATATATGAACACCGTTATTTCCTGCAACCAGAAAGGCGTATCTGCCAAGAACTTTTACATCCGTATAAACAGCATTATCCTCATATTCGCCAACTGTCTCAAAATCAAGATAAAGAGAAAACAAAGTAAAAGGCAGAAACACCATTAAGAAAACGAAAAAGTATAATTTTTTCATAATTTAGATAATATATATAAGAGTCTAAATGTCAATATTTAATTTAGGTATCAGGTCTTTGGTAATAGGTTTAGTAAAAACAATTAAAAATCCTTTTAAATCTGCGTTAATCTGCGTCCTATCATCTTAGTGTCTTAGTGCCTTCGTGGCTAAATCTATTCACAAATTTTTCTTTACAAAGATATCGAATATGTGTATGCCAAAAACCGAAACAATACTTACTACTATACCGGCAATAACCACTCCCAGGATTACGGCTAGAAAAGATTTCCTCTTTTTCATATCGAAAACCCACGCTCCAAGAGTTCCCGTATATGCACCTGTAACCGGCAGGGGAATAGCTACGAACAAAGTCAGGCCAAGATAACCGTATTTTTCCACTTTTGGACCAATCTTTTTTCTCGTTCTTTCAAGAAAATAATCGAAAAATTTCCTGTATAATGTCAATTTTATCAATAATTTGTGAATGAAAGTAAGAAAAAGATAAAAAATTGGAAAAACACAAATATTGGATAAGACAGCAATCGGAAAAACTAAAGATAAAGGCAAGCCGGAAGAGAGTCCTATAGGAATACTCCCTCGGAGTTCCGATATGGGAAGAAGAGAAAAAATGATTATTTTTAAAATCGGGTTCATATTATTTCTAAATATGGAGGCGAGCGGAGTCGAACCGCTGACCTCCTGCGTGCAAGGCAGGTGCTCTACCAATTGAGCTACACCCCCCACAAAAAATGGGCCTAAGTGGGATCGAACCACTCACCTCTCGCTTATCAGGCGAACGCTCTAACCAACTGAGCTATAGGCCCATTATGTTTGTAAATATATAAGGGGCTAACAAAATGTCAAGAGGAGACAAAGGATTAGAAGATGAGCAAGAAGATAAACAGGGAGTAAAGATTAGCAGTAAAGTAATGGAGAATAGCAAGGATTAAGAAAAAACACTTACTACTTAATCCTTAATCCTTGAACTACTAACTTGCATTGCTCCTAATCCTATTATCCTCTGTGTTACGTATGTCTCTTACGTTCCCCAAGAAGTACTATATCTCTCAAGTTTTCTATATTTTTCGCCCTCATCCATCTTACCATAAAATCTTTTGCACTTATAATCTGTGCTACAGAAGCAAGAGATCTAAGATGAAAGTTTCTTTCGTCTCTCGTCCCTACCAGCACAAAAACCGCCTTAATTTCGGGAATATCTTCTCCAAATTTGATGCCTTCTTTACACCTTGCAAGGAGAACATCAAAATGCTTTTCGCCTTCTATTATAATATGTGGTATAGCAATATCAGGATTTATTGAAGTAGAGCTTTCCTTTTCCCTATCCATAAGAAGCTTATAAAGACTCTCAACAGGCACATCAAGAGACCGAGAAAGTTCCTTTGCTGTTAGTCTCAGGAATTCGCTTAACTCTGTTTTTTCTCCGATATCCAGTATATGGCATTTCTCAATCAATTCATCAAAACGGTCCTTCTGAATTTTGTCCCTTTCCCTTATTATTCCCTTTAATTCATCTTCGAGCGAGTGTGTGGTTAATTCCTTAGCCGTAATTCTTTCGATCAGGTATAACAAAGCGTATTCCTCTTTCATCTTTACCCTACCGTAAATTAAGTATGTGATAATAGCTAATGACACAAGAATTAAAACAATGATCAAGACTTCCATGCCCATTTCGAACAGCAAAAAACCACAGCCAAATATACCTGCTATTTGCACAAAAGGATAAAGAGGACTCCTGAAGCGAGGTCTATAATTTTGGACTCCACTCTGTCTCATAATGATAACGGCTGTACAGGAAAAAAGGTAAGTCATTATCAAAACAGCAGAAGCGGCTTCCACAAGTAAATCTAACCTAAAAAAGAGGGACAATATCATAAAAAATCCAGTAGCAAGAATCGCAATATGTGGCGTTCGGAATTTTCCATTTATTCTCCGGAATAAGTCCGGTAAAAGGCCATCACGACTCAAAGCAAACGGATACCTTGAAGCTGCCATAATACCTGCATTCGCAGTAGAAATAAAGGCAAGAATTGCGGCAACACTTAAAAGAATTCCTCCCCATCTCCCCATAAAAACCAGAGCTCCGTCAGAAATTGGTGTCATAGAATTATCCAGGCGCGAAGCACCAAGTACCCCCGAAGTAACAAAAATAACCAGAACATAGAGAATTCCAACTGTAACAAGAGAAAGTATCATACCCAGAGGTATTACCCTTTCCGGTTCTTTTACTTCCTCTGCAATACTTGCTATCTTAAGCACACCCCCAAAAGAAACAAAAACAAAACCCGCAGTGGAAAAGACTGCCGGGATACCCTTAGAAGCAAAATCCTTAAAATATTCGACTTTTATGCTTGGAATTCCCAAAACAACATAAAGAATTATTAATCCGATTAAACAAACAACCAGAGCAATTTGCACTTTTCCCGCTTCTTTGATCCCAATTATATTGATCGCAACAAATATTATACATAAGCCAATTGCTATAAGTTGTACATTAAAATCAAACAATATACTCGAAAACGCAGCCATACCAAGCAGAGCAAAAGAGCTTTTTAAAGATAGAGAAAACCATACCAAAAGACCATCAATAGTTCCAACCGCCGGACCCATACTTCGGGTAACATAAAAATAGGTGCCGCCGGCTTTCGGCATCGCAGAAACAAGTTCTGCCTGCGACAGAACACCGGTAAAAGCGAGTAGCCCTGCTAAAAAATAAGACATTATCACAGCCGGGCCGGCTCTGCTATGGGCAAGTCCGGGTAAGATGAAAATCCCAGAGCTAATCATAGCACCGGAAGCAATACAAAAAACATGAATAAGAGTAAGTTTCTGCGCTAATTTTGGCTTTGCCATAATACATTATAATTAGAGAATTCGAATATGTCAAGTTGAACCACCTCTCACACCACTAAATAATTAACCACTGATTTACACTGATTTTTGACTTGTTTTTATTTTTTCGATCAGGACCTAGTATCTGAGACCCGGTAACTGGATTTCTGTGCTCCCTACGGTTAACAACAAAAAGAGCTGACAAAGACCCTTGACAAACAATATTTTAAGCATAAGTTGATTATATGGAGATTTAATTGTTTTTGTATGTAACTACTAAGTCTACACAAACTTTAAAATACAGAAATAAACCAATTGTGTTTTCCAATGAAAGGTCAAATAAAAATGACTAAAAAAAAGAAAAAGAACAAGCGCAAATTTCCGAATAAAGCTTTTGATTTGTTCTCAACAATCAAAGAAATAAATACAGCAGGTTGTTTTTTAGACCCAAAAGGAAATTTTATTTTCTCGAATCAAGCCTGCGATGGTCTTTTTGGTGTCAAAAGGGGTAAACTGGTGGGTAGGAATTTAAAAGAGTTTATAAGCCCCGAAACCTTCAAAATAATAAAAAAATGGAAAAAAGAAACAAATAATGTATTCGAGTTAGAAATCTCCATAGGTCATGGGAAAAAGAAGCTTATCCTATTTGATTTTTCTCCGAAATACGACGATAACGGCAAGTTTATCGGTTTTTTAGTCTTTATCGAAGACATCACCGTATACAAAAAGAAAGAAGAAGATTTGCTTTTTAAGTGCGGTCTGCTGGATTCGCTTCTAGAAAATCTCCCTGACACGATTTACTTCAAAGACAGAAATTCCAGATTTATAAGAGTCAACAAAGCTAAAGCTATGAAAGCCGGTAAAGACGAAAAGTTCTTCATCGGTAAAACGGATTTCGACTTCTTTCCTAAAGACCAGGCAAAAGAGATGCTGAAAGACGAAAAACAAATACTCGAAAAGGGTAAAAAGATAATCAAAAAAGAACAAAAAGTAACAAGAACTGGTGGCCAAGAAGAATGGACTTTGGCAACCAAGGTTCCCCGCTATGACAGTGCAGGAAAAATAATCGGGACTTTAGGTATTTCAAGAGATATTACGGAAAAGAAAATATTGGAGGAAAAGCTCAAAGAAAGAGTTGTCGAACTCGGAGAAGAAGTCGTTTTCAAAAACAACCTGCTTACTTCTCTTCTCGATAATATACCTGACTTAATTTACTTTAAAGATAGAAAATCCCGCTTCGTTGAGTTAAGTAAATCCAAAGCGGATCAAGTTGGCCTTCCAAGAGAAGAAGTGCTCAGCAAAACAGATTTCGATTATTTTACCAGGGAACATGCAGAACAAGCTTATAAGGATGAACAGGAAATAATAAAAACCGGTAAGCCTATCGAAGGTAAAGTCGAAAAAGAGACCCATCCCGATAGAAGAATAACCTGGGTCTCGACAACTAAAATTCCAAGATATGATGAAAAAAGAAATATAATCGGGACTTTAGGTATTTCAAGAGATGTTACCCTGCAAAAGAAAACGGAAGAACAATTAAAGGAAAGCGAAGCAAGGAACCAAGCAATCCTTTCCGCATTACCCGATCTATTGTTCCAGATAAAAAAAGACGGAACGTTTATTTCCTATTATGCAGGGAATGAAAATGCACTATATGCAAAGCCTGATGAGTCTACAAATAAGAACATAAAGGAAGTACTTCCGGAGGATTTAGCTTCCCGGAGTATAAAAAGCATAAAAGAAGCAATCAAAACCGGTAAAATTGTAAGTTTCGAATATCAGCTTTTCAGTAAAGATGAAATAAGAGACTGGGAGGCACGTTTCACTAAAAGCGGTAAAGACACTGCCATCGTATTAATTAGAGATATAACCGAAATGAAAAAAGCACAACGAGAAATATACAAACTAAATGATCTGATAGAGCAATCCACAAATTCAATCCTGCGTATGGATACCGAAATGCGCATTAATTATGCAAATGAAACGACAAAGAAATTATTTGGTTATACCGTTTCCGAACTTAATGGAAAAACACTTGAATTTTTAATTGCAGAGCCGGAGCCCGAAAAAATTCAAAGAGATATTTTCAAAAAAGTTTCCGGCGGCGGCACATATTCAAGAGAGCATTTGAATATAAAAAAGGATGGCTCCGTATTCTTCTGTCAGATAAAGACCATGCCGCTTTTCGATGAGAACGGCAATATCTATGGTTATATGGCTTCTTTGACAGATATAACCGAGGAAAGAAAAGCAAGAGAAGAACTCGTCTTTCGAAAAAATTTATTAGACTCATTTTTAGAACTTACTCCTGATATAGTATTTTTTAAGGACAGAGATTGTCGTTTTGTGGAAGTGAGTAAATCAAAAGCCAAGAAATACAATCTTACAAGAGATGAAATTCTAGGTAAAAGTGATTTCTCCTTCCAAAAAGAAGAAATTGCGGAAAAATACTTTGAAGAGGAACAGAGTATAATGAACAAGGAAGAGCCTTTGTTAGATCAAGAGGCAAAACTTGTAGATTCTGATGGGACACCTAATTGGACCTCATATACAAAGGTTCCCCGTTACGATAAAGAAGGTGATGTTATTGGTATTATTGGTATTTCACGAGACATAACAAGACTCAAAAAAACAGAAGAAGAGCTTCGCAGAGAAGAAGAACTTCTTTCAAATGCCTTGGAGTCTATGGAAGATGGGATTCTGGTTTTAAATCAAGATTTCCACTTTACTTATTGGAACAACTCAATGGAGAAACTAACTAAAATTCCCAGGGATAAGATATTAAAGAGTGGGAAAAAACCCTGGGAAATATTTCCTAATCTAAAAGAAGCCAAAGTTGATGAATTGATGAAACAAGCTATGAACGGAGAGGTTGTTAAAAAAGATAAAATCTCATATGAGTTGAAAGATGGAACAAATGGCTTCACCTCAGAAATGTACCTACCCTTAAGAAATCCTGATGGGGATATTTATGGAATTGTGGGAGTGGTGAAGGAGATTACAAAAGAGATAGAAACAAAAAAAACATTAAGGGAATCAGAAGAAAAATACAAGATACTTGTGGAAAGCAGCAAGGATGGAATCTATATCTGTAGAGCTGCTAGATTTCTTTTTGTTAATGACCGCCTCTGTGATATACTGCATTATAGCAAAGAGGAACTTTATAACATGGAAATCTGGGAAATAATCAGTGAAGATGATCGAAGTATAGTTAAAGAAATGGAACGCAGAAGAGAAAAAGGAGAGGAAATGCCCGACGTTTACGAAGCAAATACAATCACCAAAAATGATGATCTCCGTTTCTGCGAATTCTCCATTAGAAAAATAACTTATCAGGGGTTGGAATCCTTCATGGGTATCATTAGAGATATCACCGAATATAAAGATATGGAAAAAGAAAGGGAAAAAGCAGACCGTCTGGAATCTCTTGGACTTTTAGCAGGCGGAATTGCGCATGATTTCAATAACTTTCTTACCGGTATTCTTGGAAATATAGCTCTAGCAAAACTACACCTGGACCCCGAGGACGAATCTTACGAAATATTGCAGGAATCAGAGAGGGCAGCTCAAAGCGCAAGAAGCCTGACCCAACAGCTTCTGACTTTTTCAAAGGGAGGAACTCCCATAAAGGTTACTATAGATATCGAGGATTTAGTAAAGAATTCGGCAAATTTCGTATTGAGCGGTTCCAACGTCAGATGTAATTTCGAATTCCCTGATGATTTCTGGAACGTTAGAGTTGACAGAGGACAGTTAACTCAGGTCTTCAACAACTTAATCTTAAACGCGAATCAGGCAATGCCCGAGGGAGGGGTAATAACGGTTAGAGGAGAAAACGTTGTTATAACAAAAGCTAAAAACTTACCCCTGAAAGATGGAAAATATGTAATGATAGAAATACACGACAGAGGTATAGGAATACCTCAGGACGTAATATCTAAAATATTTGACCCATTCTTTACTACAAAACAAAAGGGAAGCGGGCTTGGACTTTCGACCGTTTTTTCTATAATCAAAAGACATGAAGCATTTATTACGGTTGAATCGGAGCCGGAACAAGGAACATCATTCTTCATTTATTTACCTGCAACGGAGAGGGGAGCAGTCAGGGTAAGAGAACCCAAAAAAGAGATATTTCAGGGTGAAGGTAGTAGGGTTCTCATAATGGATGACAAATCTTTTGTTAGAAATGCAGCCGTTAAAGCTCTGAAATTATTCGGATATGAAGTCGAGGGGGCTACCGACGGAGCTGAAGCAATTAATGCATTTAAAGATGCAATCGATAAAGGTAAACCCTTTGATGTTGTCATATTAGATCTAACAATCCCCGGAGGGATGGGCGGTGAAGACACTTTAAAAAAATTAAGAGGCATAGACCCTAAAATGAAAGCAATAGTCTCCAGCGGTTATTCCGAAGATCCGGTTATGTCCGAGTATAAAAAACATGGTTTTAATGCTATTGTGAATAAACCTTATCAATATGAAGAGTTGTGTAAAGTTGTGAGTAAAGTAATAGAAGAAGACTCTTAAAACATAATTTGTATGTGGTGGAAAATTCATTTCCCCTTGACTTTCTTTCATTGTTACCTAATATTTTTCATTAAGCGGGTATAGCTCAACTGGTAGAGTACGAGCTTCCCAAGCTCGGGGTCGCGGGTTCGAATCCCGTTGCCCGCTTTTTATTGCTTATGAATAATATCTCTTTCGAAATAAAAGCAAAAGAAAAAAATGCTCGGACAGGCATGATTACCACAAAAAGCGGTATTGTGAAAACACCGGCCTTTATGCCTGTTGCCACTTTAGGAGACGTTAAGACTCTCCCCTCCTGGGATATGAAAGATCTGGATATCCAGATCTTTATTTCAAATACCTATCATTTACATATAAGACCGGGAGAAGAACTCATCAAAAATTTGGGCGGCTTACATTCTTTCATTGGCTGGGACAGACCTATCGCTACCGATTCGGGAGGATTTCAGGTTTATTCTCTTTCAACCAAGATAAAGATACAGGAGGATGGAATTCTTTTTTCGTCTCACGTTGATGGTACCCCGCTTAGATTTACACCGGAAAAAGTCATTGATATAGAAGTGAGTCTGGGGTCGGATATTTTGATGCCCCTTGATGAATGCGTTGGATATCCTATAGGTATTGGTTATGCCAAAGAATCTACGGAGAGAACCAATAGATGGGCAAAGCGATCACTTGAATACTTTAAAGAAAACAATTATCCCGGACTTCTTTTCTGCATCGTACAGGGTTCAACCTACACGGATTTAAGAGAAGCTGCTGCCAGCGAACTGAGCCAACTTGATTTTGACGGTTATGCTCTCGGCGGATTGGTAGTCGGGGAAGCAACGGAGCAAACAAGAGAGATAATCAAATCTACAACTCCTTTGTTGCCGGAGGAAAAACCGCGTTACACAATGGGTTTAGGTAAAATTGAAGATATTTTATGGGCAGTAGGAGAAGGCGTAGACCTTTTCGACTGCGTTATCCCCACAAGGAATGCAAGAACAGGAGGTCTGTACACGTGGGAAGGAAAAATCAATCTAAAAAATTCGCAGTTTAAAGACGACCCGAATCCTATTTCGGAAGAATGTAAGTGCCCTACATGTATTCATTATTCTAAAGCTTATCTTCGACATCTATTCAATACAGATGAACTCCTTGCCAAATATCTTGCAACACTACATAATATATACTTCTACATTGAATTGATGAAAGAGATAAGAAAGAAGATTGAAGAAGGAAAGTTCTTTATGTGGAGAGAGGAAATCTTAAGTAAATTCAAAGGAGGTTTTAATGATTAACGTTATTAATTTCTTGATAGCACAGGGCGCAACAGGAATAAAAGGATTATCACCGGATGCTTGTGGTGGGCAGGGCGGATTTTCGCCAATGATATTCATGGTACTTATCTTTGCGGTTTTCTATTTTCTTTTTATAAGACCCTCACAAGTTCAGCAGAAAAAGCATAAGGAAATGATACAAACTTTACAAAAAGGGGATAAGGTAATTAGTTCGGGCGGAATTCATGGAAAAATAGCTCAAATCAAAGATTTTACTGTTAAAATAAAAATAGATGAGAAAACAGAATTAGAGCTCGAAAAAGGAATGATAAAGAAGGTTTTAAGAAAAGAGAGTTAATGGGAATAGTATTTTTTGGAAGTTCTCATCTTTCCACTATAATTCTGAGTTCCCTCGTATTGGCAGGTATTGAAATTCCTCTTGTTATAACAAAAGCGCCAAAAAAGAAAGGGCGAGGCAAAAAAGAATCCTCTACACCAGTAGGGCAGATAGCAATGGATCTATCTCTAAATCTCATCGAGGAAGATAATCCGAATTCTATTCTTGTGGAAGAAAAGATTAAAGAAACCAACGTTAATACTTTTGTACTTGCTTCTTATGGAGCAATATTGAAAGAGAATATCCTAAAAATTGCAAAATATCCCTTGAATATCCATCCTTCTATTCTCCCTAAATACAGGGGAGCGACTCCGGTGGCACGGGCTTTAATGAATGAAGAAAAAAAAACAGGAATTACTATTTTTCTAATGGGCACGGGAGTAGATACTGGAAATATAGTAAGAATTAAAGAGGTCCCCATTTTACCTTTTGAAGTACGGACAGAATTGGAAGAACGCTTATTTAAAGAAGCCCTCGAACCTGTTTTATCGGTCCTTATGGATATTGAAAAAGGGAAAGAAATCCAGAGTCTTTCCCAGGATAACAGTAAAACCAGCTACGCGCCGAAAATAGAAAAGGAAGAATGCAGGATAAATTGGGAAAATACGTCTTCTGAGATTGAAGGCAAAATTAGAGGGCTTTCCTATAAACCCGGGGCATTCTGTATCTTCAAAGGCAAAAAACTTAAACTCCTTAGAGCTATACAATTTGCAGATGCCCAAAATATAGGTCGTCCTGGAGAAGTTATAGATATTCAGAAAAACATTACGGTGAAATGCGGAGAAGGTGCCGTAGAAACAAGAGAAGTTCAACTTCAGGGCAGAAATAAAATGGACGCAAAATCTTTTATAAACGGATACCATATCAAAACAGGAGAAATACTGGGATAAATGTACGGGATAGGAGGAATTTTTTCTATATTCCTTATATTAAACTCTAATTATTCGGATATTGCCATCGATTCAAAAAATCGAGTAATATTTCTTTCTTCTGAAGATAGAATTGTTGAAGATAAAAGTGGTTCAGTCCATTTTTCTCTTGATTCAATATTTGCACCTGTAGCCATATCATCATCTTCTTTCTCCATCTGGGTAACCTCCGCTTCCGAATTCACGAGTCAAAAATACTCTTTATGGGGTGAGTTCCTTGGAAAAATCAATATCGGCGGAAACGACATAGATGCTGACGAGAAAGGAGTTCTTATAGCGGGAGAAGAAACATATCTGTTTCAGATAGTCTCAGGCACCAGAATAGCAGTAACGTGGAAAGAAATTGAGCGTTGCGGTCTTTCCAAAGACTCTTTGTATCTCTATGGCAACGATACACTTCTTGTTTTTAAAAGAGACGGTAAATTTATCAGAAAAAAGTTTATTCCCGGAATAAAGGATCTCTGCATATACAAGAAAAATCTGTGTTTGTTGTTTAAAGATTCTGTTTTTCTAAGAGATACAGTAGTTCCTATTTCCGGTGGAAAAAGGGCTGAAGGCAACGATAAATTCTTATCTATTTTGACTGATTCCGGAATCGTCTATTACCCCCCACCCAAAAAATAAAATTTACCACAGAGAACACAGAGGAACAAAAAACACACAGAGCGCACAGAGAAAAATATAGTGTTGTTTAAGACCCAACCCACAACTCGAAAAAATTAGCCACAGATTTACACAGATAGACACTGATTTTTTTATTTAGTTTTTCACAAATTAACTATTCAACAATTCAACCATTCAACTGATCCGAAGGATCAATTTCACCAATTTCTTATCCACGCATATTTTAATTTCTTTCCCTGGTAAAACCAGAATAAAGAAACAGCCGCAAGCAATATAGAAAAAATGCTCGCGCCAATGATATAATAATCTGAAGACGCAAAAGAAGATGTAGAAGATGCTACAACCGGGCTTATTTCCTGAAAAAAGGAACTAAGTTTATCCGATAAAAAATATTCGAATAACTCTTTCTTAAACACCGCAAAATAATACCAGAATCCCGCAAATACGAGCGGAAAAACGATAGAAGGACGGAGTAGTACCGCATAAAATCTCTTCCTTTCTTTCCGCAATTGTACTTCTGCTTTCCACTTATAAATCAGATCCTTTGGCGCTTCCTCTATAGCTATAGAATTTAAAATTTCTTCAAAATTTACATCTCTTTTCATTCCTCCTCCCGAATAAACTCTTCCAATAGACCCTTCAATTCGTTTCTTCCTCTATGGATATATGTTTTTACGGTTCCAATATTAATACCCATCGTATAGGCAATTTCTTTATAGGGTAAATCTTTAAAATGATATAACGTCAAAGCTACCCTGTACTCCTCGGGCAATTCCATTAGTTTTTCTTTAATGTAAACAGATAATTCTTCGCGCTCAAGATGGTCAAGATGCCCCCCTGAACCATCCTCTACTTTGATGTCATAATCTTCTATCGATTCTGTATTTTTATGACGACGTACATGAGAAACAGCATGATTATACGCAATTCTGAAAACCCAGGAGGAAAGCTGTGATTGTTCTTTAAATTTATGAATATTGTTATAAACCTTCATCATTGCCTCCTGAGTAAGATCCTCAGCAGTAGCCGGATTCCCGACAACTCTGTAAACGACTGTGTAGATTCTGTTGATATAATTTTTAAAAAACTTTTCAAATTCATCCTCCGATTTCTCCTTTAATTTCTTAATATCTATTTCCAAATTATTAATTTTTCCTTTCATAATGTTTGACGTAAAAAATTACTATTTGTTTCAAAAATAGATACGTTTTGAATCATTGTCAAGGCGAAAAAACACCCACTCCCACAAATAGCAACCACAAGATTACACAAGATTAACACAAGATTTTTTTGTTGTTTTTTCTAAAACCTAAAATCTACACGGAGAACACAGAGCCACACCACAACCCAATTTCAATAACTGTTTTTTAAAAACAAAAATATTCGGGGAGGTTGGGTAATCTTGTGTTAATCTTGTGTAATCTTGTGATTGTTGCATATGCCACAATACGTGGTTAATATTTGATTTTATTAAAGTAGTCTTCGATTGCAGCTTTTATTCCTTCTTCAGCCAGAAGGGAACAGTGCATTTTTAAAGGCGGAAGTCCATCCAATTCTTCCGCCACATCTTTATTTGTAACTTTAAGCGCATCTTCGATAGTTTTTCCATTTACAAGTTCGGTAACCATAGAAGATGTTGCTATTGCCGCACCACATCCGAACGTTTTAAATTTCATATCCGCAATTACATTATCTTTAACCTTTATATAAATCGTCATAAGATCTCCGCAAACCGGGTTTCCGACCCTGCCTACCCCATCCGCATCAAGAATTTCACCCATATTCCTGGGATTCATAAAATGTTCCATCACTTTCTTCGAATAAACCATATCTTTTCTCTTAATTTTTCTCGTATAAAGGAGACATTTCTCTCAGCTTACTAACAATGGAAGGCAAAACTTCTATCACTTTATCCACTTGCCTCGTTGTGTTTTCTCGACCAAGACTGAAACGAAGCGACCCATGCGCTATCGTAGGAGGAATACCCATTGAGGTCAAAACATGGGAGGGCTCAAGAGAACCCGAAGTACAGGCAGAACCGCTGGATACTGCTATGCCATTATAATCCAGATGCAATAACATTGATTCTCCTTCTACGTATTTGACGCATAAATTTAAAGTTCCATCCAAACGCTTATCCGGATGACCATTTATCTTTATATCATCAATTCGTTCAAGAAACCCCTTTTCTAATTTATCTCTCAAGGTTTTTATTTCCTTACCTCGTTCAATCTCCTCCGCCGCGATTTCGGCTGCAACGCCCATACCAACTATTCCCGGAACGTTCTCTGTTCCGGCCCTTTTATTTCATCGCTTTCGAAATAGTTTCCTTCACGTAGTTTTATATATAGAGCATCAGCTTCTTCATCATATTTTACTTTTATTTTTTTCCTCCAAATACTTATCGATTTTTGAAGTCCAATAAGCGGTTATTACTATAATAAGATTTTCCTTCTGGCTGTAAATTACTCGAAGTAGGAAATCTTTATCAAGTCTATTGTACAATTTTTGAACTACTTTTTTGCCCCCTTTCCTTTTAAAAACCTGATCCGGAGAAGAGACGGTCTCTTCCACCAGGTTTTTTTCGATTTATCTTTACTTTAAACTTATTAATGCATGCTTTGTATATTTAAAATCCATTTCAATTTTATTAATTTTAATACATAGATAGATAAGTGTCAAGCCAAGCGGTTCACTGCGAGGCGGACGAGCATGGGGTGGAAAGTTTGTTGTGGGGTGTAGGTGGGAATGGGAGTTCGAAAAAATATTCAAAATACCTGCGGAAGGGGGGATTCGAATCCCCACGGTTATTCACCACTGGACCCTGAACCCAGCGCGTCTACCGGTTCCGCCACTTCCGCACTTAAGTTAAGAATATACCCAATCATCCATCACTGTCAAGAGCTTATTAGTTAGTCTATTAGTGCTTGGTGAGTGATGTCAAGGTCCAACAGAATTCCCCAGATGGGATTAAAACAATCCCCCTGTTGGTGTCAGAATAATTCCTCGCTTTTTCTTAACAATGCTATAAAATCCCTTAAAAAGATTGAGGAGGTTTTATGGCGAGGAGGAATATTAAGATGGAGGAATTAGTAGAAGTTCTTTATCAATGGCACAAGGGGCGAAATATAAGCCAGATTAAACGATCACTCGGATTAGACCGCAAAACGATAAAGAAAGATATTGAGTTAGCGCAGAATTGTGGTTTCTCAAGGGATATGGAGATTCAGCCAGATCTGTATTATTTGAAGTTAGCTGGAAGGATACAGAGAGGATTGAAAACATTGATTAATAGTTCACCTTCCTACAAAAAGACCGCTTTATATCAAACAACCATAGAGAAACTACTTTCAAGGCCATATATAACTCCTAAACAGGTATATCGGATACTCAAAAAGAATTATGATTATCCATTGAGTTATTCGAGTTTCAAACGCTATATGAATATCAAATATCCGAAACAGCCGAGGAGTTGTCTGCGAATAGAGATGAAGGCAGGAGAAGAGGCGCAAGTAGATTTTGGGAGCGCAGGGAAAATGTTTGACCCGGAGACAGGTAAGTTCAGGAGGGCGCATGCCTTTATTATGTCGTTATCTTATTGTCGTCTTCACTATGTTGAGTTTGTTTTTGACCAGGGGCAGATGACCTAGGTAAAATGTCATATAAATGCCTTTGAGTTTTTTGGAGGTGTTCCTGAGAGGATAATATTGGATAATCTGAAGTCAGGAATATTGAAACCAAACACCTATGACCCCGTATTTAACAGAACCTATGCTGAATGCGCAAAACACTATGGGTTTATAATAGACCCTGCGAAGATTCGAAAAGCGGAGCATAAAGGCAAGGTGGAAAGAAAAGTTCCTGTGGTAAGACAGCAGTTTTTGACATCTTACGAGTTTAGAGACAAAAGAGAGGCAAATAAGAAGGTACGAGATTGGTGTTTATATGATTATGGGAACGAGGAGCACGGAACGACAAAGAGAAAACCTTATGAGGTTTTCAAGGCAGAAGAACAGCCGCGATTAAAGAACTTGCCGCAGGAAAGATTTGACATTCCTTTATGGAAGGAGGCTAAGGTTCACCCAGACCATCATATAGTGTTTGAGAAAAGTTATTATTCATTGCCTACCAGATATATAGGTAAAAACGTATGGGTCAGAGGAGGATTATATACAGCGCAGGTCTTTTATGATGGGGAATTGATAAAAAGCCGTCAAAGATCATATAGGGCTGGAACATGGGAGACAGATGAAAGTGATTATCCGCCTGAAAAGTCTAAATACCTGCTGAAGCCCTTATCCCATTATCAAAAACAGGCATCAAAGTATGGAGAGTATGTTTGCCGGTTAGTAAGCAAAATTATGGCAGAATATGCTTGCCGGAACTTAAGGAAGATACAAGCCATCTTTAGACTGGCAGATAGATATGGGAAAGAGTCATTAAACCTTACCTGTAAACGTTGTCTCTTTTATGGGGATTACAGGATGACCACAATTAAGAGAATACTGGATAAACAGCTATACTATTTACCTCTTGAAGAAGAAATAATAAGCAAAGTAAATACTGATTCTCAAAAGGGGATATCCTTTATCCGTCCTTTCGACTACTTTATTCATACACAAGAGGGGCCAAAATGAATATAGAGGGACAGATAGAGAACAAATTAAAACTCTTACGGTTAAAAGGAATGCTGGAGACCTTACCGGTAAGGTTAAAACAAGCAGAGGAAAGCAACAATGGCTATCTGGATTTTTTGATGACCCTGATTGAGGATGAATATGAAAGGAGACAGTCCGGTCGACTCTTAAAGAGGCTCAAGAAAACAGGCTTTGAGGAGGAAAAGACACTGGAAGGTTTTGATTTCTCTTTTAATCCAGAGATTCCGGTAAAAAGGATCAAACAGTTAGCTAACTGCGCCTATATTGACAAGAAAGAGAATGTCTTCCTGTTAGGGCCTGTTGGTGTAGGTAAGACCCATATTGCAGAGGCTCTTGGACATATAGCATGTCGGATGGGTTATGAGGTTTTATTTGCCAAGGCGGTTAAGATGTTTCGTCATCTAAATGGAGGAAGAGCAGATAATAGTTTTGAAAGAAGAATAAAAAGATACACATCAGCGCATTTACTTATCATCGATGATTTTGGGCTTAAGCCTTTAACTCCTACTCAATCAGATGACTTTTATGAAGTGATTAGCGAACGGTACATGAAAAAATCCATAATTTTTACCGGCAATAGAGCAATTGAGGACTGGCAAGGATTATTCCCAGATCCTATTATTGCTAACTCAGTGATGGATAGAATTGCTCATAACGCTCATCAGATTACAATAACAGGTGAATCATATAGAAATAAAAAAGAGGGAAAGAAATAGCTAAGAAAGAATCATGAATATCTTTTGCCGCTCAAAATGTGAAAAAGTCAATAAGAAAACCCTTTTTAAGGTTGACAAATTGCAGCTCAATATTTATAAATTAACTCAGAAAAAGTGGGGAATAAATCTGAACCTGGGATGGGGAATAAAGTTGAACCTTGACAATGACTGCTGGAAATATAGCTCGCTAAACCATGTTTCTTCCGGTTCGTAGAATGACACTCACATTCTCTGTTGCCGCACATCTTGTATATCTTCGTAATGCTCCCTCGGATACAAGAACGATAGAAAATCATCTCTTTAAAAATATTATCCCTTTTCCTCTTTAACTTCTCTATTTTGTTTGATTGCTTCATAACAATTATTATAATTAAAAAAACAAAAAAGTCAAGTGTTTTTCAGTTTTTTACCGATTTGGGCAACACGCCCTCAACACTTGACAATCTCATAGATCCTTCGGATCAGTTGAATAGCTGAATCGGTAAATAATAAAAACAAAAAACATTGAAACATTTCCAACCCATCTGCGTCTAACTTGATAAATAAACGGAGGTTAAAAATGAAATTAATAAATAAAAGATTCGGACAGTATAGAGCAGAGTACGAGATAGCAAAAAACTTAAATTAGAGACACAAGAACTAAGAAGAATAAAAAAGGCGGGTATTCCCCGCCTTTTTTTGTTAGTGTATAGAGAAGTCAGGTCTTGTTTTTTTAATCTCTTTACAATAGCTATCGCTATAGTTAAGTCGTTAAATTGTTGAATCGTTGAATAGGAAAAACATAAAAAATATTCGTGCTATTCGCCTGCCCCGTAAGGAAGAATGACTGTATCGGGGTGTGATTTGTTGTTCCTTCTTTAGTTAAGAGGTTGGGAGGTATTTTTTACTAAAACCTGATACCTAACTTAGACTCATGACCCGTGATTAATGACCATTGAATTTCCTTTCCGGAAATTCAATCTTGACAAATCCTCGAAAATATCTAAAATTCAAAAAAACATAAGGTAGATATACATCTAAGAATGCATATACAAAACCAAATTATATGGCTTCCAATAGATACCAATAAGTAATTAGGGGTCAAGTCCCTTTTTTTCTGTAAAATTCATTGAGCCACCAATTCCTTATTCAACTCATATTCTTTTTTTGTTCTTTGTAGTTCTTCCATAAATTCTTCTTCTGATTCATTTTCTTCAAGAGAGT